>ERZ791617.22-NODE-22-length-129505-cov-79.508_pt1 | contig 129505 bp, 116 predicted proteins | sample MGYA00510272_ERZ791617 | MGnify/ENA primary metagenome ERZ791617 (study PRJEB30046, sample SAMN00715200) | human gut metagenome | study: EMG produced TPA metagenomics assembly of the A metagenome-wide association study of gut microbiota in type 2...
TTTGTTGCTCAGGCACTTATAAATAATGTTAAACTATAGTGTTGCGGAATTAAGGGTAAACAGATGATGTGGAAGAACAAACATAGCATACTCTTTGTACTTCTCACCTTTTTCCTGGACTACATCCAGGCTACAGAGGCGAAAAGTCAATCTCCGTATTTTTCATATGGGGCAAGTATTATGAATGGGGATTTATGTTGCGGTCATCAGGAGGATTGTGCTTTTTCCATGCACAGCGTAATGAAATTTCCACAGGCTTTATACGTAGCAGACTACCTAAATAAGAAAGGGTTGACACTGAACGACTCAGTACTTGTCTGCAAGGATAGTCTGGATGCTGAGACATGGTCGCCCATGCTTTCAGTCTTTGAGGGGACACGTTATTTCACGTTTGCAGAGTTAATAGAATGGTCATTGAAACAGAGCGATAATAATGCTTGCGACCTTTTGTTTGCGTCTTGCGGACTGCCGAATGCCGTAGAAAAATGTATTCATTCGCTTGGATTCAAAGACATCCATGTGCAACTGACGGAGAAAGAGATGAAAAAGAGTCCACATAGATCCACAGAAAACTCATCGACCCCGAAAGAAATGGTCAGACTCTTGGAGTGGTTCTATCTTCATAGAAATGACAACAAGAATCTCTCCTTTATATGGAATATAATGGCAAATTGCAGTACCGGTCAGCAACGCATAGCCGCAGTCTTGCCAAAAGGCGGCAAATGGATTCACAAGACGGGGTCGGGCTTTCCTTCTTTTGACGGAAGACAAGATAGAAACGATGTTGGAATCATTCTTTTGCCAGATGGTTCTCACTTGTTTATTGCCGTTTTCTTACCAAAATCAAAAGAGGAGAATGAGGTGGCAGAGATTGCAGAACACTGTTTGATGCGCATCCAGGCAGATGAATTTCTACGGAACATGCCGTCAGACCTACAACACAAACAGACCATGGCCATTCTCAAAGCTATAGATGGAGATAACAAAGAGTTGATGGCTGTCCGCAATTCTCGGAACACCCAACCCAAGTATTCTGACAATGTAGAAACAAAGATGATTACCCCAACCATGCGTCTTTATGAACCTAAGGGTAGTCAAGACCAATACCTTCCAGTCTTATTGTATCTGCATGGAGGAGGCTGGACTTTTGGCAGCATAAACAGTTGTGGAAGATTCTGTGATGCCATGGCAGCATCAGGCGAGATGAGAGTCATCGCTCTTGACTATCGTTTGGCTCCAGAGCATCCTTATCCTGAAGGTCTGAACGATTGTATCACAGCCGTCAATTACATCATCGATCACGCTACAGAGCTACGTATTGACGCCAACCACATCACCATTGGCGGTGACAGTTCGGGAGGTAACCTTGCTTTGGCCACTGCTTTGTCAGAAACATGCCGAGGCAAAATTGAATCCTTACTTCTGTTCTACCCTGTGACTAAGGCTTTTGACGATGGTTCGGAATCATGGCAACAATATGGCAAAGGCTTTGGTCTGGACGCAGAAATCATGAACGCCTTCAATCGGGCGTACACCATCAATGCCGACAAACGTTGTTCCGCCATTAGCGTAGGCCTGTGTAGTGATGAAGAGTTGAATATGCTTCCAAGAACCTTGCTCATTGCTACAGAAAGAGACATTCTGCGCGACCAAGGAGTGGCTCTTGCTGAAAGGATGCGCGGAAAGATACAACGGATAGAATATAAAGGAGCCGTACATCTTTTCATCACCGTTCCCGGGCAGGACATGGCATTTGACAGAGCAGTAAAAGATGCCATAAGATATATCAGTAACAAATAATAAAACGAAATATTCCTGTTATGAGCAAGATAGAAGAACTTAAACAATTAATGTCTATTGATGCCTGTAATACTGTACCAGACATCCAACAGCATTTCGACCATATAGCAAAACTGCTGTTTGAATGTTTCGTCATTGAGTATGAAGGCTCACGTTATTTATTCAAAGATATTGAATTCTATTACTATAACAAGAACCATCGAGACATTATCACCCATCCTCGTGTCTCCAAGGCAATGCAATGGTATATAAACGATTTTGGCGGAATTGACTTGAATTTTGAAAGTTCTATAAAATTCAATATCATCATCAACGACAAGAAGAAATATTCAAAACGTTATTTGCTGGATAATAATGCTTCTTTTGGTGGAATACTTCTACGCAAATTAGATTTTCCTTAAGGGAAAATACATTTTTCCTTAAGGGAAATAAAATCTTCCCTTAAGAGATATTTTTCGCCATATTTGGTCTGTAAAGTTATTTCTTTATGAATTTCGCAGCACCTATTTTCCTATCCTCAAAAGCAAAGAACTCCCGTCTCAGAAAAGAGACGGGAGTTCTTGTTTAAAAGGAATACTGGGCGGAAATCATCAGTTCGCGAGGGCGAAGATGATAGCTGTCGGTCAATGTACTGATGCCGCTATAGATGGTTTCCATATAGTTCTTCTTGTTGAAAAGGTTTCGAAGCTCTGCAGAAAGGCGGAGCTTTTTCATTCTCCATACTGCCGAGGCATCGCCAAGGAGGGTGTTTAGGTAGTTGCCCTCTTGCAGCTCATTGCGATAATGTACGAGCGAGAAGGAGAGGTCCACATGGCTGATGGTAGCGGTGGCAGATACGCTTTGACGCCAATTAAATAACGATGACTTCGCCATTTTTTGACGTTTCGAGTTGTAAAAAGAGAATTCTCCCTCATAGCTAAAGGCACACCAGGACGGCGAGAAGTCGATGCTAGGCTTCACAGTATAGTTGTCGGCGGTGTAGCTGATGGCTTTGCCGCTGCTGTATTGCTCACCCTTGCTGTAGTTGTAACTGCCCTCCAGGCGGGTCTTCAGATGAAGGTCGTAGAAACCCTTGGAGATATAGAGTGATGCCCCTAGATTGTTGCTCTTGCTGTCCTGCTTATATAATGAGGTATAGTATTTGCCATCCTCGATGCGTAGGTCGGATGCCGTGTTCATCCAGTTTTTGCTGGCATTGACCGATGCGCTGAAGAAGATTTCCTTGATAGGGCGCTTGTAGTCGTAACTCAACTTCCCATAAAGAGAGCGAGTTATCGGAATGATGTCGCTCGAAGTGTACCAAGAGCGATAACTTTTGCGATATTGCTTCATGGCGTAGTTGGTGGCATTGCCCGTTCCAGTACTGTATCCTGTGTAGATAGTCAACTCTCTACGGAAATCCAATTTCTTATATAAGTAAAGGTAGGGTGATACGGTAAGTAGAGTTTTCTGTGGATAGGTGAAGCGTTTCCAGATGAAATCGGGAGAGAACGACATACGGAACGTCTCGGTCTTGTATTGCCAGTAAGGGGTGAACTTCCCTGTGATGTTAAGGCTGTTTTGACCGATTTCATCGTAACTGTTTTCGATGAATCCGTTGTTTTTGCCGATTTCATCGCTTCTTTCCTGATATTTTGCATAGATGTTGTTGAGGTCGATACTCATTCTATATTCCTGTGTCCAGTGGAAGCGATTCTTCATCCACTGTAAGGCGTGGGCAGTATGCCAAAGGTTGGTGCGGATGCGATTGCGCTCGTCGTTAACGTAGAGGTCCGCTACACCATGGTGATAGTCGGCAGTGCTACGCCAAGAGAGTTGACTTTTCTTGAAGACGAAGAGGCGGTAGATACTTGCCGAGAGGTCGAGCTTTGGGATGCGGACACGTTGGGTAATCGTGTCGTTGATGTTTGACAAACCGTCGCTTTGTGCTGCGCTGAGGCTGATGCTCTCGTTGCCATAATGCTCAGTCTTGTTTACCTTGTTCTCCCATTGCAGATTGAAGGCATCGCTGATCATCGTCTTGTGGTTGTGCTCAGTGGTAACTGTGGGAGCTTCGCCGCCGAGGTCGTAGATACTCATGTTCTCTCGCTCTTGTCTGGTTACCGTACGAAGATAGTTGGCTTCTATGCGAGTCTCTGCATCGTCCTTGTTCTTCTTGATATGGTTGATGGAGTATTTTTGCGAGGTATTGAAGCGCAGGCGTTCTTCGTCGATAGGAGCGTCAAGCGATGGTACTGATATCCATGATGGAAGGGAGGCAGGAGCCAGACGATTGCTGTAAGATGCGAGTTGGTTAAGTGCATAGCCGAGATTTTTGCCTGTTCTGTCGTATTCTGCATCATACATCATCTGTTTCTTCTTGCCAATTTGCATGATATTGATGCTTCCGCCTACGTGGGATGAATGCCCTACGAGCATGTAAGGCTTGAGGGTGGGCATCAGTTTGTCGCGGGCACTATCTTTCAGGGCGATGTTCATCGCTACATTATCTGTAAAGGTCTTGTTCTGGAGCGCCTTGATAGGTTGGTCATGCTCGATGACTTCGGCCTTTTTCACGTCTTTCGCCTTGATGTTTTCTTCCAGCTGGTTATATTTGCCACCGGTCAGGTCGAGACCTTCCACAGTGAATCGATTGATGGGCTTACCATTGTAGTTGATACGACCATTCTTCTCTATATCCACGCCTGGCAGCTTTTTCAGTACATCTTTCAGGGAGTTATCTCGTTCGTTGGCAAAGCGGGTGAGGTCGAAAGATATGGTGTCTCGACCCGTGATGCGAGAGCCTTTTACTTGTACTTCCTTCAAGACAAAAGCTGTTGAAGCCATACTGATGATAGTTTCTTTTCCCGATGAAATCGATGTTTTTGTCTTTTTATACCCCATAAACGTGGCTTGCAGTTTGTCGTTGGCTTGCTTTTCGGTGATAGGGAGCACGAAGGTTCCGTCCTCCTTTGTTCTTGTAAACTTCAAGGGCTTTCCATTGCGGAGCAGCGTGATGGAGACGTTGGCTAGACGATTATGGGTCAATGAATCTTCTACATAACCATGAATCCCGGTAGCTGTGTTGTCGTCATCGAGTAAGATAGGAGTGTTTCTCTTGCTCTGCATCGCCATTGGGATGCAGAACAAGAGAAAGAAAGCGATAAAACTGATAATTATTTTCTTCATTTATTATTGAAGTTCAATCGGATTGAAGACATTCTTCTTATTCATGAATTTCTTCATGTCAATTGGGTTGCCCTTTTCGTCCTGTATTTTTATGTTCTTGATGTTTAATGTTTCCAATACCATTCCAGGCGTAAACTTCTCTTTGAATTCTCTGAGGTCTTTTTGGCTAATCTCTTCTCTCTTAGCCTTGGGGAACGTGATAGGTGTTGGTGCTGTCAACGTACTCATGCCGATGGCTGTGAATGAATATTCTTTGTTTTCATCGTATGCTTTCAGTGTCAAGCCCGGCAGTCCAATCAGCTTCCAAGGACCTTCTGGCAAAGGAATGTCTTCGGCGTACCATGCATACCAAGTTCTTCCCTTGAAGTTGGTCTTGGCTAGTTGGCAATGATAGCCGATGATGGTTGTTGCGCTGTCGGGGATGAGTTGCCAGTCGGGTGTCTCCACGTTCTCTGTGCATTTGTAATCTGTAGTGCCGACAGATTCCAATTGGATGGATTTGCCAGTGGATGGATAGTTCTTGTAGTAGGAGAACGGGAATCTTCCACCTTTAGGTAAATCTGAGAAGTCGAAATTGCCAATCTTGGCTTTTTCGTTCATGAGTGAATCCTTTACCTGTTTCGTTCTGTCATAGAAGCTGGTCGCCTTTTCACCAATGTCGAGGCGCATCTCGCTATCCGTGTAGATGAAGGGTTTGATGGAAGGATTGTTCACCCATTTCCCCTCATAGGTAATGCGATACTTGGCGTTGTCGATGTTCTCGACTTCCTCCTTACTGTTTCCCGAGATAGAGCGCACGGTGACTTTTGTGACTTGTGCTTTTGTTGCAGCACTTCCCAAAAAGAGCAGGGTTGCTAAAGCTAAGATGATTTTCTTCATAATTCTGTCTTTATCTATTAATCTGCTTGCAAAGTTACACTTTTTGTGGCACTCTGCAAAAAAAATGTAGATATTTATAGCTTTTTAATAGACGCTAAAACTAGCGAAGAGTAAACTAAAAAGTTATCTGTTTTATTTTACTTTCCTTTTAGTTGCTCCTTTACTTTCACTGTAAGTTTAGCTTTTATTCCGTTGATTCCAAGGAATACCAAACAAGTGATGAATAAATATCTTTTCATGCTTATATTGTTCGTTTGTTGTTATGATGTAGAATACGATCAGTTAATCGAGCTGGAGTTACTCCAGTTCGATAGGGTTGCCCTTGTTGCTTCGGTTTAGAGCCTTGATGGCACCTTCGGGTAATTTCTTAAACGTAAATCCAGTTTTTCTCGCTGTTGCTTTGAGTGCTTCTGCGCCATCAAATTTATGCTTAGCCTCTCTTAACTCTTTCTGTGTTACTTTCTCTCTTGCCTTTTCCGTGAAAGTTATGCTTTCGGTCCCATTCAATGTGCTCATACCGATAGCATTGAATATGTATTGTTTGTTCTGGTCGTAAGCAAGTAGAACAAGACCAGGCAGTCCGGAAATTTTCCAAGGTCCTTCGCTTATAGGTATGTCTTCTGAGTACCAGGCATACCAGGTCCTGCCTTTGAAGAGTGCTTTTGCCAACAGGCATTTATAGCCAATGATGGTAGTTGTGCTATCTGGGGTAAGCTGCCAGTTTGGTACCTCTAATTGTTCTATACATTGGTAATAGTTACCAAGGACTTTATCCAGTAAAGTGGTTTGCCCCTTTGATGGATAGTTCTTGTAGAATTCCCAATGGATTCTGCCACCTCTAGGAATTTTACTCATGTCATATTGCCCCGTCTTAGCTTGTTCATCCATGATAGAATCGGATATTTGCTTGGTTCTATCATAGAAATGAGTTGTCTTGCTACCGATGTCAAGTCGCATTTCGCTCTCCCAATAGTTGTAGGGAACTGTTGTGGTATCTGGTACCATTTTCCCATTGTAGGTGATGCGATAGTTTACCTTGTCAATATTGACCACTTTCTCATTTTTGTTGCCTTTCTGAGCATTCAAGCTGCATACTGTGAGTATGGCTGCTAATAATAATGTTATTCTTCTCATAGTCGTTTGATGTTTAGAATTTCGGATGCAAAGGTAATACAAATGATAGAGATAGCCAAATCGGAATTACATACCAGTGAGTGTAGATATGTTGATAACGAGAGAGTTACGATTAGGAAAAACTTAAAATACAAGCTTTTTGTAATGCTTCTATAACTTAATGGAGCATAGCGGAAAAATGATGGGAGTGCTTATCTGATGATGTCGTCGAATGACTCAGTTCCAGTGTCACTCTTGATTCTCGACTTTCTTACCCTGATATTCGAGAGAGAGTATTGCAGGATTTGCATCACTTCCTCATCGCTCTTGCCGATATGGTAGAGGATGCAGAAGAGGCTTTGTGATGGATTCAAGTCGTAGTTTTCCAATCGTTCGCTATACTTCTCGTCTATCACCTTGAAGCTGGCGAGAAGTTGTCGGATGCCTTGCTTACCTATCTGGCTGATGTTTTGATTTTGTATCGTCATCGAATAATATACCAAGCCTTGGCTGATGTCGGTGAGTTCGGTGATTTGAGACTTGTATTCCTCGATGTCCTTGTCACGGCGTTTCAGTTTGCGAAGCTGGGTGGTGATTTCGTGGTTTAATCGTTCGCATTGCTCCGATAACGAAGAGTTCTCCACATCTTTTAACTGGTGCAGTGACTCATGCAAGTTTTTTATAGTTTGGTGAGCCTTTCGGATTCTGGAAATGGAGAGATAAGTCATCGTCAAGAGAATGATGAGCACGATGATGATTCCTACAAATATATAGGTCTTAACCTTTTCATAGCGATAACGGGTGTTACCACCCTCGTACATCAGTTTTACTTGATTTTCCTTTTCTGAGTTTTCGTCTTTGACAAGCAAAGGAGCTTCTTGTCGTAATTCGTGGGCAACACGGTTTGCCATGAGCGTATCTCCTTTTTGTAGGGAGAGAAAATATAAGGGGAGATAATACTTATATCCTAAAGCAAAGAAATAGGCCCCCCATGACTTTATGAGTTCTTGATCCATGCTATATTCTTCTTTGATATGCTGCATGGCGAAGGCATGGGTTTCCTTGCTGTTTCTTGTGAGCAAGCGATAGAAATCGATGTTGTTGTCATATTTTACCCCGTGATTGTCTTGCGCTTTCTTTGCATAGCTTATCAAGATGGAATCAGGCACATTGCCCCTGTCCATCAAGGCTTGGAAGTAATGATAGTACATGTGACCCAAGGTGCTGTCCTTGTTCTCTTTGATTTGATTGGCAACTTCGAAAGCTTGGTTGGCAAGTTCCTGATCTTGGTTGTTGATGCCACGATAGAGTAGTGCCCAGGCACGGTAGCGGAGATTGTTGGTTTGGCGAGCCTCGTCTTCTAACTCTACGGTGTAAATGTTTTGGTGGGTAATGCGACACAATATGTCGTACATATCCAGCTTCTCCTTTTCTCTCATGTTGCTATCGTAGGCGATGGCCTGTGAGAACCATTTGATGGCTTTTGCGGTATCTCGATAGTTGTTGAGTATCGAGGCTCCCTTATAATATAAGGAACGTGCAAGAAGGGGTTCATCCTTTTCGTTCACGAAGATGTTGATGGCATCGTCTATGTAGTTTTCTTTATAGATGTAACCATTGAGTTGATACTCTATCTTGGCTGTTAAGAGCTTATAGTAGCCTTTGTTGTCGTTGCTGTCAGCACGAGAGAGGAATACCTTGGCTTGTGCTGGGTATTCGTCGGCAAGATCGTCTATCTCAGGGAAGGATAGGCGATATCCTGAGTCCATGCAACTGGCGAGAATGGTTAGCTGCATGATAGTGAACAGAAATATGATGATTTTCTTGCTTGTATAAATCATATTGTTATCGTCATTTACATTTGTTGTTTCAGAAATCTTTTGCAAAAGTCCAATATATTCTCACCAGACTTAACCTGTAATGATATCTCTTCGTAGATTTCGCGGCATCTCTTTTCCTTCATTTTATTCTTTACGCCAACGGCTATCATATCCTCTACGGTCGGATGCCCAGTTCCATTTACAGATGTTGCGTGTTCACCATTATATCCCTCGGTGCAATGGGTGAGGTCGTAGGCAGGAGCTAAATGCCAGTGCCATTTGCCATCGCTCTCTTTCTGAACCAAAAAAGAGAAGTTCTTGCAGTGGTCGTCCTTGTTGTCCATTATATAATTAAAAACCATGCGGCGGAACATCTCTTCCACATCCTCTTGGCTCTGAGTAAGATAACCTGTAAGCGCCAAAAGGTTGAGATAATCGAGAATGGGGTTGGAAAGGGAAACGTTGAGCAAGGCTCCAGCTGTGGCTACGTGAATGCGTTCGCCTGTTGGAGAAATGTCGAAGCGACGGCAGGCAAAATACTTGTCGTTTACCAGTTTGAAGTCGGGTACTTGGATACCACATTGCTTGGCTATCTCATTATAATGATACTCTTGCTTTCCCATATCTTGTGGGTCATAGGTATGGCGAAACTTGACCAACCAATGACCATCCTCATTTGTGAAAATGGCTTTTGGGCGACAACCGCCACTATTACCACTATTATATAATAATAATCCTGCGTCATTATCCTGTTGCTCCTTCAATACTTCCAAGGCTTTGGCTTGTAAAAGGTCAAAGTCATCAATCTCGTGTCCAGTCTGGATAGAAGTTATAGGTTCGTAGGTCAATGCGCCCATACCTCCATTGCCCACGATGCTCAGTCGGTCGAGAGCAGATAGCTCAAAGTCGTTGATACCCTCTTTTAGCAAGGCTTTATGCAATAGGTATCTACCATATCCATCGGGTAGACTGTCTTCGAAGATGCCAAAGTTCCCGTTGAAAGGGGTGGCTTTGGCAATGAAAAGACCAGGCTTCAGTGGCAATTCCAGCGGAGATATACTAAAGCCAGATGCCAACCACTGATTGTCATATTCGAATGTGCATACCTTTCCATCGGCACTCAATGACAGTGTGCCGACTTTCTCCTGGTGATATTTCACGGCTAAAGATTCTATATGTTTCATTGTCTGTAAGCCTTTTTCTTGTTAGCGTTTCTTTTTATCTGTTGCAACTCCTCCATGGTGGAGTACTTGGGTTGCGAGAAGACGTTCTTGATTTCTGAGGTGTATTCCAAAGCTATGGCGATACCTATCAGATTTTTGAGGGAGATGAGGCCCTTTTGTTCGAATCTGGTGATGTTGCTGACGGCAACGCCAGACTTGTCTGCCACTTGCTCACGTGTCAGATTCTTCTCTATTCTTCGTTTTCTGAAGTCTTTTGCCATCTCCTTTGCAATCTCATCAGGATTGTCGTGGAGGTAGTTATCTAATATTGCTAATATATTATTCGTTTCTTGCATAATCGTTGGGATAATAATAAGATATTATCAGTTGCAAAGATACAAAAAATAATGTTATGTTCCAAATAAAAATGAACTAAAAAGTCAAAATCCCTTATAACCTTGTCTCCATATATTTTTTTTGTTGAAAGAAGGGAGTTTTTTTATCTTAATTTATTTTGTCCTTCACCTATTTTGTTGTAACTTTGCAGGCAGAAATTCGAATTTAAATCATTTTATGTAATTATGGCAAAAAAAGCTCTTTTAATGATTCTCGACGGATGGGGAATCGGTAAGCATGATAAGGGTGATGTTATCTTCAAGACTCCAACTCCTTATCTCGATTATTTGACAGCAGTTTCAGCACATTCTACTCTCCAGACTTGTGGCGAGGACGTAGGTCTTCCTAACGGTCAGATGGGTAACTCAGAGGTAGGTCACCTCAACATCGGTGCTGGTCGTGTGGTATATCAGGACCTCGTTAAGATTAACAAGGCTTGCGAGAGCGGTGACATCTTGAAGAATCAGGAGATCATCAACGCTTACAGCTATGCTCAGAAGACAGGTAAGAAGCTCCACTTGATGGGCTTGACTTCTACCGGTGGTGTTCACTCTTCTTTGGATCACCTCTTCAAGTTGATTGAGATTGGTAAGGAATATGGTTTGAAGGAGACATACGTTCACTGCTTCATGGATGGTCGCGATACAGACCCTAAGAGTGGTAAGGGCTTCATCGAGGAGGTGCAGGCTTGCTGCGACAAGAACGGTGCACACATCGCAAGCATCGTGGGTCGTTTCTATGCTATGGACCGTGACAAGCGTTGGAACCGTGTGAAGGAAGCATACGACTTGCTCGTTGAGGGTAAGGGTAAGCAGGCTGACGATATGGTGAAGGCAATGCAGGAGAGCTACGATGAGGACGTAACAGACGAGTTCATCAAGCCAATCAATAACTCTAAGGTTGACGGTACTATCCAGGAGGGTGATGTTGTTATCTTCATCAACTACCGTAACGACCGTGCCAAGGAGTTGACTCAGGTATTGACTCAGCAGGATATGCCAGAGGAAGGCATGCACACCATCAAGGACTTGCAGTACTACTGCATGACTCCATACGATGCAAGCTTCCAGGGCGTTCACATCCTCTTCCCTAAGGAGAACGTAATGAACACTCTCGGCGAGTACTTGAGCGCACAGGGCAAGAAGCAGCTCCATACTGCAGAGACAGAGAAGTATGCTCACGTAACATTCTTCTTCAATGGTGGTCGTGAGACTCCATACGAGGGCGAGGACCGTATCCTGGTTCCTTCTCCAAAGGTAGCTACATACGACCTGAAGCCAGAGATGAGCGCTTACGAGGTAAAGGATAAGTTGGTTGGTGCTATCAACACTCAGGAGTACGACTTCATCGTAGTTAACTTCGCTAATGGTGATATGGTAGGTCACACTGGTATCTACAACGCTATCGCTAAGGCTGTTCACGCTGTTGACAACTGCGTAAAGGACGTTATCGAGGCTGCCAAGGCTAACGATTATGAGGCTATCATCATCGCTGACCACGGTAATGCAGACCACGCTATCAACGAGGACGGTACACCAAACACCGCTCACTCTTTGAACCCAGTTCCATTCATCTACGTAACTGACAACAACTCAGCTACCGTTAAGGATGGCCGTTTGGCAGACGTTGCTCCTTCTATCCTCCACATCATGGGCTTGGAGCAGCCAGCTGATATGACAGGTGAGAACTTGATTATTGACTAATAATAATTTCGGAAGTCAAGGCTTTTTGGAGCCTTGACTTCTTTAACTTAAATCATTATGGACGTAAAGATAGAAGAAAGTTGGAGACAGCATATAGGAGAAGAATTCGACAAGCAGTATTTTGTTGACCTCACAAACTTCGTAAAAGAGGAATACCTTCGTACATCCTGTTATCCTCCGGGTCGTTTGATTTTCAATGCCTTCAATCTCTGTCCTTTTGATGATGTAAAGGTAGTGATTATCGGACAGGATCCATACCATGAGCCGGGGCAGGCAATGGGGTTGAGTTTCTCTGTGCCGGATGGAATCACTTTTCCACCATCATTGATTAATATATTTAAGGAGATTCAGATGGATCTCGGCACTCCGATGCCAGCCACTGGCGATTTGACCCGCTGGGCGAAGCAGGGAGTCTTGTTGCTCAACGCCACCCTTACCGTTCGTGCCCATCAGGCTGCGAGCCATCAGCGCAAAGGCTGGGAGGAGTTTACCGATGCAGCCATCAAGGCACTCAGCAAGGATAAGGAACACCTGGTGTTTATCCTCTGGGGCGGCTATGCCCGAAGCAAGGCGAAACTCATCGACACGAGCAAGCACCTGATATTGGAAAGTGTGCATCCTTCGCCATTATCTGCCAACCGTGGCGGATGGTTTGGCAATCATCATTTCTCCCGCTGCAATGCGTATCTGCAGCAGAATGGTATTTCGCCTATCCAATGGTAGGTACACCTATTAATATATAGCTATCCACTCATGGGTAGCTATCATTATTTTTATTATACACTCAAAGAAATTTATTCATCTCAAAAACATTATGAAGAAAGACGAACTGCGTATTCTGCAGGTGGGCAACGTATTGGTTTCACCTGATATCATCACCGAAAAATTCTGTTGCGACCTTGATGCCTGCAAGGGTGAATGCTGCATCGAAGGCGATGCGGGTGCTCCTGTTACCCTGGATGAAATCATGGCGATAGAGGATGCGCTCGATGTGGTTTGGGATGATCTCTCGGCTTCTGCTCAGGCTATCATCGACAAGCAGGGCGTGGCTTATACGGATATCGAAGGCGATTTGGTAACGAGTATCGTGAATGGTAAGGATTGTGTGTTTACCTGCTATCAGGACTTGAAAGACTTGGGCGATGGACATACCATTCCGAATTGCTGTCTTTGTGCCTTGGAGCGTGCTTATCGCGAAGGCAAGTCGAAGTTCAAGAAGCCTATCTCCTGTGCCTTGTATCCGATCCGTGCCAAGGATTTCGGTAACGAAGTGTATGGCATCAACTATAACAAATGGCGCATCTGCAAGGATGCCATCAAGAAGGGTGAAGAGTTGAATCTTCCGGTTTATAAGTTCCTGGAAGGTCCGCTGATTGAGAAGTTCGGTAAGGAATGGTATGATGAGCTTTGCGAAGTGGCAGAGCAGTTACTTGCCGACTTGGAAGATTAATAAAAAAAAGAGATTTCGAAAAGCTTGGTAGCTTATTCCGAAATCTCTAATCCTTCAATATCCACGATATCACTTTCCTTGAATCTTCCTTTCCAGGTAAGAGTGTATATCTTTTGCTTGCTGAATTTAAATCGGCAGAATGCCTGCTCATCCAGTTCTCCGTTGCAGATGTACAGGAAATCATTGATCTTTAATCTGGTTCCTTTGCCGGCTCCTCGCAGCGTAAGGCGGATGGTGCCATAGAAAGGTCTGCCAAAGTCGATGTTGTAACCGGTGGAGTCTCTGTATGTACAGGCTGGCTTCAATACCTTGTAGAGCTTGTTTTCATCCTTGATAACCTTCTTGTCGCAGAAGGCTTTATAATTCGCTACATAAGCTGTATCCAGTCTATATTCGTCTGTTATGACGCAACCGGTAGGGTGAATCCATCCGTAAGGTTGGTATTCCTCAGATTTCCAAGCCTGCGTATTGGTGCGGGCATGGAAGCGTTCGCTTTCTCCATTGCTGCATTCTCTGAGTTGCCGGCAGAGCCATTTGCCGTCTGCTTTCTGATAGAATGGAATGCTGTCCTGCTGCCATCCATAGAACTCCAGGGAGAGTTGCTTGCCGTAGCTGGGTTTGCCTTGTGGGGCGTACCATACTGCAATCACATTTTCGCCATTTTTGAGGAAGCGGGTTACGTCGATGGTTCGGTTCAGAAGAATGTTGTCCTTGATACCGTCGAATTTCAGACTTCCCGTTACGTTTCTCTCGTTGATATAGAGTTTGTAGTTGCCTGTGCTTGCTATGTTCATAAAGGCTTGGGTAGGGCGCTCGTCCATTATGTAGCTTTGGCGGAACCATACCTCAGAAGAATCGTTGGGCAGGGGATAGGAAATCCAGTGGGTACCGAACTCCTGTGCATGGGAGCTTAGTATCCAAAGTATTGAAAAGATGAGAGTCGTTAAATATCTCATGGTTTAGTCTTTTACTCTAATCTAAAAAAGGGGGAAGACTCCTATTGAAGTCTGCCCCCAATATATGGTGTTCGCATTATGCGTCAATATTGGCGTATGTAGCGTTCTGCTCGATGAACTCTCGGCGTGGCTCTACATCGTCGCCCATCAGCATAGAGAAAATCTCGTCAGCCTGAGCTGCATTCTCGATGGTAACCTGCTTGAGCAAGCGTGTTGCTGGGTCCATAGTGGTTTCCCAAAGCTGCTCTGGGTTCATCTCACCCAAACCTTTGTATCGCTGGGTGTGGATATTCTTATCTTCGGTTCCGTCGCCATACTTGTCGATGAAAGCCTGGCGCTGCTGCTCTGTATAGCAATATTCGCTCACCTTGCTGCGGTAAGTACACTTGTAGAGAGGCGGGGTAGCGATGTACAAGTGGCCTTCCTCAATAACCTTTGGCATGAAGCGATAGAACAATGTCATAATCAATGTGTCGATGTGGGAACCATCGACGTCGGCATCGGTCATGATGATAATCTTGTCGTAACGCAGCTTGTCAGTGTTAGCCTCCTTGCTGTCTTCACCATCTACACCGAAGCGAACTCCGATACTCTGGATGATGTTCATGACAGACTCTGCCTCGAATACCTTATGCCACTGAACCTTTTCTACGTTCAGAATCTTACCGCGTAATGGGAGGATAGCCTGACGGAAACGGTCGCGACCCTGCTTGGCTGAGCCACCAGCGGAATCACCCTCGACAAGGAAGATCTCGCATTCCTTAGGATCCTTCATCGAACAGTCTGCAAGCTTACCAGGCAGACCGCCACCTGTCATGAAGTTCTTGCGCTGTACGCTTTCACGTGCCTTGCGGGCAGCGATACGTGCAGTTGCAGCCAATACCACTTTCTCGCAGATACGCTTAGCTTCATCAGGATGCTCCTCCAGGTAATCAGCCAAAGCTTCGTTTACTGCCTGCTGAACGGCACCCTGAACCTCGCTGTTGCCCAGCTTGGTCTTGGTCTGTCCCTCAAACTGAGGCTCGGCTACCTTGATAGAGATAACAGCTGTGAGACCCTCACGGAAGTCTTCTGGTGCAATCTCTACCTTTGCCTTCTCTATCTGCTTAGAGATGGTTGGGTCGGCTTCAGCATAAGCCTTCAGGGTACGGGTCAACGCCATACGGAAACCTGTCAGGTGAGTACCACCCTCGATGGTGTTGATGTTGTTGACGTATGAGTGGATATTTTCTGAGTAATCAGTGTTGTACATTACGGCAATCTCGATAGGAATACCCTGCTTCTCTGTCTTCAGATAGATGACGTCATCGAAGAGGTGGGTGCGATGGCGATCTACGTAGCGAACGAATTCCTTCAAACCGTCCTTTGCATGGAAAACCTGCTCCTTGGTCTTTCCTTCCTCGTCTGGGCGCAGATCTCTCAAAGTAATCTTGATACCTGCGTTGAGGAATGCCAACTCGCGCATACGGTTGGCGATGATGTCCCACTTATAGACTGTGTGGGTAAAGATAGTTGGGTCTGGCCAGAACTGCTGGCGTGTGCCACGTTTGTTGGTCTCGCCTACCACCTTTACCGGATAGAGAGGCTTACCCTTCTCGTATTCCTGCTGGTAGATCTTGCCGTCACGGAAAACCTGTGACAACATGTGGGAAGAAAGTGCGTTTACACAACTTACACCCACACCGTGCAAACCTCCAGAAACCTTGTATGAACCCTTGTCGAACTTACCACCGGCGTGGAGCACGGTCATAACGACTTCGAGGGCTGATTTATGAAGCTTCTCGTGCATATCTACGGGGATACCACGACCATTGTCTTCTACAGTGATAGAGTTATCCTCATTGATGGTAACCTCAATGTCGGTACAGTAACCAGCCATCGCCTCGTCGATAGAGTTATCAACAGTCTCGTTTACCAAGTGGTGAAGACCCTTTTCGGAGATGTCACCAATATACATCGCCGGACGTTTGCGAACAGCCTCCAGGCCTTCGAGGACCTGGATGTTACTCGCAGAGTAATTATTTGCGTTGTTTTGATTTTCTGCCATTTTTAGAATTGTCTTATTTCCGTGCAAAGATACAAAAAAAAGCTGAGAAACAGCTAGTTTTCTTTGTGAAAATTAGCGAAAAAGTAGAAAAAAGTAAGGTTCCGAAGTTTTATAAGTATCTCGTGCGTTCAGGATGGGTTGAAGCCTCTCGTGTACTCAGGAAAAAGCAGTTCTTCATATACGTATAAAAGGCAGAATAGCTTTCGTATTTTAGCTTTTGTGAGGTGAGCGGAGGGGGTGGTTAACTTGGGGGCGTAAGAGGGATGAAGGAGGTATAAAAAGAGTAAGGCTGCAACCCCTCAATGAAGGATAGCAGCCTTATTTATCTCTTTTGCTTTGACTTGTAAGTTAGGCCAACTTAGCGATGTGCTGTGTAAGACCAGACTTCAAGTTTGCAGCCTTGTTCTCGTGAATAACGTTGATCTTAGCCAACTTGTCCAAAAGCTTCTGTACTGTAGGATAGAGCTTTGCAGCCTCCTCCTTGTCAGTCATATTGCGCAACTTGCGAACGGCATTGCGCATAGTCTTTGCATAGTACTTGTTATGCAAAGCCTTCTTCTTGTCCTGACGGATTCTCTTTACTGATGATTTGTGATTTGCCATCTCTATGTTTTATTTTTATATTCTTTATTAATGTTTGTAGTCCCTAGCAGAGTCGAACTGCTCTTTAGAGAATGAAAATCTCTCGTCCTAACCGATAGACGAAGGGACCATTGCTTATTTGCGGGTGCAAAGTTACTACTTTTTTTTGAATCTTGCAAATTTTTCCGTGAAAATTTTCGCTAAATGCTTGTTTTTTTGTAATTTTGCCCTGTTTTTTTATAATTATAGACAAAATGGAAGTAAAAACTAGAGCTATCGTACTGCAAACCATTAAGTATGGGGATGCACAACTTATCGTGGATTTCTTCACCGAAAAGTTGGGCAGAGTCTCTTTTATGGTCAAAATTCCTAAGTCTTCTAAGGCGAAGATGAAGCGTCAGCTGTTTCAGCCCCTGATGATTCTCAACTTGGAGTTCGATCATCGTCCGAAGGCGAATCTGCAACGGTTGAAGGATGTATCCATTGCTTTGCCTTTTGGAGATCTTCCTTTTTCGCCTTACAAGTTAGCGATGTCTATGTTTCTGGCAGAGCTTTTGGGGCAGGCCACCAGGAACGAGCAGGTGAATGTTCCATTGTTTTCCTTCATCGTGGAGAGTGTGGCGTGGCTCGACCAGGCACAGGGTAATTATGCCAATTTTCATATAGTCTTTATGGTGCGGCTAACCTTCTTTCTCGGATTTTCGCCTAACCTTGAGAGTGGTGTGCATGGCGATTTCTTCGATTTGGAGGAAGGCCGCTTTGTATCCTTCGTGCCTACACACGTACATTATTTAAATAAAGAGGATTCTTTGCGTATGTTGGGGCTGCTTCGCCTGAGCTATGAAACAATGCACCTCTACACAATGTCCCGATTGGATCGAAACCGCTGTGTAGAGGTGATATTGCAATATTATAGGATTCATGTTCCGGGATTCCCGGAACTGAAAAGCTTTTCTGTTCTACAGGAGTTGTTCGCTTAAGGAACGGTTCTCTAGATGAACGGTTTTCTTCTGGATTTGTTCTCCAGATGAATGGTCTCCTTTTGAACTACAGCTTTGCCTGCTAGTTTAGGCGAAGCTGATGACTCCCTGTACTGTGTCGTTATCGTCTTTCTTCTTAGACTCTTCTGTTTCTGAATTGCCAGAAGCCAGATTGCGGATGTCTTCGAGAGTCTGACGGGTACGCTTGAAGGTTGGTGTATTCTCTACCTGAAGGATTACATCCTCATTGTCGAGATCCTCTGGGCGGAACAGGAAGATGTGTGGATGACGCTTATACTGGGTAGAGTTGCCGTCTGAGCCATAGTAGCGCTCGCGTCTGTTCTGACGCTCAGCTCTTGTCTCTTCCTCTTCTGCGATACGGCGAGCTTCCTCTTCAGTATGCTTCTTCATATGGCGGTTCATTCCCTCTACGTCTTCGAGACCGAAACCTGTTGCCAATACGGTAACCTTGACACGGCTGCCCAACTCTGGGTCGATGGCGAGTCCCCACTTCAACTCGAAGTCGTCTCCGAACTTCTCCATGAAGTCGTTTACATCGTTCATCTCATCCATGGTCAAACCAGGATTGTCCTTCTTCTCGCTGGCGAAAGCAATGCTCAGCAAGATCTTCTTGGAGTTGAATACATCGTTGTCGTTGAGCAATGGTGAGTTCAATGCATCCTCAATCGCCTTCTTGACACGACCTTCACCCTCACCGTAGCCTGTACTCATGATGGCAACGCCACCATCCTTTAATACGGTCTTCACGTCGTTGAAGTCGAGGTTGATGAGTCCGTGAACGGTGATGATCTCAGCGATACTCTTTGCTGCAACGCTCAAGGTGTCGTCTGCCTTTCCGAAGGCATCGAGTACTGCGAGGTCTGGATAGATCTGGCGGAGACGCTCGTTGTTGATAACCAGCAGGGCATCTACGTGCTTAGACATCTCTTCTACGCCATCCAGTGCCTGGTCGATCTTCTTAGGACCTTCGAAGCGGAAAGGAATGGTTACGATACCGACGGTAAGGATTCCGAGTTCCTTGCTTACTCTTGCGATGACAGGTGCAGCACCGGTTCCTGTACCACCACCCATTCCGGCGGTGATGAAAGCCATCTTGGTGCCGTCGTTCAGCATGTGCTTGATCTCTTCAAGGGTTTCCTCGGCAGCCTGGCGAGCCTTGGCAGGCTTGTTGCCGGCTCCCAGACCTTCCTTGCCCAACTGCAGATGTACAGGTACTGGAGAATCGTTGAGCGCCTGATTATCAGTGTTACACAATACGAAGCTTACGTCGTGGATGCCTTCACGGTACATGTGGTTGACAGCGTTACCACCGCCACCACCTACACCAATCACCTTGATGATGCTGTTTTCCTTTTCTGGCTCTCCAAAGTCCAGAATATGTGGAGTATTTGTGTTATCTAGCATAATAGTCTATTCTAAAATATGATTATATTATTCTTCCTCAGAGATGGTATCCTTCACAAATTTTTTGAATCCTCTCATAAACTTGTGAACGAGGCTGTTCTCTTTTCTGCGTTTTGCTTCTTCCTCGGCTTCCTTTTCTGCCAGGAGTCTTGCCTCTTCCTCTTCCTGTTCTCTCTTGCGGCGAGCCTCTTCTTCTGCCTTCTGCTTTTCTGCTGCAGTCAATACCACGCCGGTGCCTACAGTCTCGTTCGGGTTGCGAGGAGTCTTGTGGGTCTCTGTACCTGTTCCTGTTGTAGGACGGTTGTCGAGGTTGTCGAAGAGATCGTTGTTGAATTCGCTGCCTGCGCAGTTCATGTCGCCCTTAGCCAGGAGTCCCAATACGGTATTCATCATACCTGTATGATTGGTGATCTTAGGATCCTTTGAGTTGACAGTCTGGGTAACAAACTTCGCAATGCGTACCTTGTCGATATGGGTATGGGTCTTGAATACCTTTTCGATTTCTGGCATATTGCTTCCACCGCCGGTGAGGATGATACCTCCCATCAGCTTGTCAGAGAATTCTACAGGTACTTGGAACCAGGCATTTTCTACGATTTCCTCTACGCGAGCCTCTACAATCTCGATAAACTTCTTGCTCTCTATGGTTCTGTCCTTGTCAACAGAATAGTTGAGTGTTGGGTCGATATTGCTGATATCGGTGTAGGCCTTTGCATATTTCAGCTTCATCTTTTCTGCATCAGCATCCTCGAGCTGGAGGCAAGTCAAGTCCTTGGTGATGTTGTTTCCACCCAATGGGATGACAGAGAGATGGCGCAGGATACCCTTGTAGTAAACGGATACGGTAGTGGTGTCGGCGCCCAGGTCAACGAGCATACATCCGGCTCTCTTCTCAGAGTCGGTCAATACGCTGTCTGCCATAGCCAATGGTGCGAGATACATCTCCGCAATCGAGATATTTGCATTCTCGAAGCAGGTATTGATATTGTTATAGAAGTTCTTGCGCCAAAGGATATTCAGGAAGATACCTTCCAGATGGCTGCACTGTATGCCTACAGGGTCAATCTGGTACTGGTTGTCTATCTTGTATTCCTGTGTTGCAGCGTCAAGAATTTCTTGGTCTGGATAAGTCATGTTGCGGTTGATGTCCATCAGCTCATTAATCATATCCTGCGAGATGATAGATGCGCCTGGCAGATCTTTCACGATGACGTTCTTGAGGCTTCTGATAGATCTGCCTCCTACACCCACGTAAACCTGGGTAATATCTTGTTTGAGGAAGTTCTTCAACTTCTTGATGATGCTAGTGAGGCACTGACATGTTTTGTCGATGTTATAGATAACACCCTTTCTGATACAAGAAGACGAGTTTTCCTCGACGGTAGCCAGCACGGTGATGCTGCCGTCTAAATTCTTCTGACCAGCTATACCTGTCATCTTAGATGAGCCAAGCTCGATAGCTACAATAAATTCCTTTGGCATAGTCTTTATATATTATCTTTTTCTGTTTCAATTATAAAATTAGCTGTTATGATGCTTTGTGCAAATTATCTGGTTGTCAAACTCGATGTTGATGTATGAGTATTTGTTCCAGCCAGCTTGAGAGAGACCATATTTGTAGAACTTTTCCAGACGGTCCATCTTCTTGTTGATGAAGTCTTCTACATCTTGTTCTCTTTTGCTGATGATATTGCTTTCCGGCAGGTTACCTATATATATAATGTGGTTTCCTACTCGTGGCACCAGTTCAATGCCCCTGTCGGGCAGTACGTTGATCTGCTCTATCTGATTTCTCCAAAGATTGTTCTTCATCAGGGTCTTGCTTACCAGAGATATGTATTTCTGGGCAAACCATTTGTTGATGTTGCCTGTGGCGATGATGATATCGCTCGTATAGTTGGTGTTGGGCATTACCTGATAATGATCATCTATATAGTAGTCCTCGTTGTTGATGCTCTTGATTCTCACAATTGGCATACGCTGGGTGAGGTAGATATCCACCAGTCCGTCTTGCGTCTTGTAGCATTCTGCGGTCTTCACGAAGGGACTGGTCTTTAAGGTTTCCTCTATCTTCCTGGCGTTTACGTCGTTCAGCGGTTTCTCCAGGGGATAGAGCTTTTTTATCTCCAGTCTCTTCTTGATTTCCTTGGCATTCAGAAAGCCGTTGGTCATCTCATCCTCAATGTTGATATTCACCTTGGTGCATAGCATTCCCTTTTCATCAGGTTTGTTAAACTTGGTGAAAGCGAATCCCAGATAGGTTGCCAGTGCAACATCCAGGGTGATGAGTAGGGTTTTCTGCCAATTGATATGCATTGATTACTTTCTTCTTGTTTGCATAAGCCCCTATCTCCGGGGGCTTATTTTGATTCTAGAATCTTTGTGATCTCTGGAACGTAGTTGTCCAGATCGCCAGCTCCCAAAATGACGAGTACGTCGAAGTCACGGTTCTTCACCAGGTCGAGTACGTCTTCCTTGTGAATCATGCTCTTCTCTACGCCTGGTTTCAGGTTGTCGTAGATGAGCTTGGAGGTAACTCCTGGGATAGGCTGCTCGCGAGCAGGATAGATATCGCAGAGGATGACTTCATCGAGGAGGCTCAGGCTGTTGGCAAAGTCCTTGTAGAAGTCACGGGTGCGGGTGTAGAGGTGAGGCTGGAAGATGGCTGTAATCTTGCGATCTTTGTAAAGCTCACGAATACTCTTTGCACTCTGGTAAATCTCTTTTGGGTGATGAGCGTAGTCGGAAAGGAATACGAGCTTGTCGTTCTTGATCTTGAAGTCGAAGCGGCGATCCACGCCTCCGTATGTCTTCATTCCGTTGCGAAGCTCATCGGCGGTACAACCATTCAGCTGCGCCATTGCCATTGCTGCCACACCGTTTGTGATGTTGATTGGCACTGGCTGTCCGAGCTCTACGCCTGTAACGTTTTCGATAGGAGAGATGAAGTCGAATGTGATTCCGCCATTCTCTATCTTGATGTTCTCAGCGTGGAAGTCTCCTTCGTTCTGGCTGTATTCGTATATCTTGACACCGTCCTGAACGTGCTGCTTCATCTCCAGGTCTTTGTGGATGATGAGCGCACCGCCCGGCTGGATCAATTCTGTATAGTGACGGAAGCTTTCGAGATAAGCCTCCTTGGTACCGTAGATGTCGAGGTGATCAGGATCTGTAGATGTAATGACGCTCATCCATGGGCGCAACCAGTGGAAACTGCGGTCAAACTCATCTGCCTCGATGACTACGAAGTCGCTCTTGTCTGAGAGAATGTAGTTGGTGCCATAGTTCTTGGAGATTCCTCCGAGGAAGGCATTGCAGTCGAGATGGCTCTGGTGCATGATGTGGGCACACATGGTAGAAGTAGAAGTCTTGCCGTGTGTACCTGCCACGCACAGTCCCTTGTGGGTGCGGGTCAGGGTACCCAGAACCTGTGCACGCTTCTCGATGGTGAATCCATTCTCGCGGAAGTAAACCAGCTCCTTGTGCTCAGCAGGGATGGCTGGTGTATAGACAACCAGCGTATTCTTGGCATCCTTGCAAGCCTCAGGGATGAGATCTACATTCTCTTCGTAGTGGATGAGCATTCCTTCTTTCTCCAACTCGTGAGTGAGATTGGAAGGAGTCTTGTCGTATCCGGCTACAACCAACTTCTTGCTGAGGAAGTATCTGGCGATGGCGCTCATACCGATGCCGCCAGCACCTACAAAATAAACTGCTTTAATATCCTTGATTTCCATTATCTTGTTGCTAATTTGATTACTTCGTCGGCGATGACGTCGGCTGAGTTCTTTAATCCTAATTTCTTGATGTTCTCACAGAGTGAGTTGAGTTTATCCTCGTTCTTGACAGTGTTGATGGCTTTCTGGAGCAATTCGTTTGGCGCATCAGCATCTTTCACGTAGATGGCTGCATCCTTGTTTACCAGTGCCATGGCATTCTTGGTCTGATGGTCTTCTGCCACGTTAGGGCTTGGGACGAGGATGACTGGCTTTCCGATGAGGCAGAACTCACTGATACTGCTGGCTCCGGCACGGCTGATCACGAGGTCGGCTGCTTTGTAAGCTGCGCCCATGTCGCTGATGAAGTCGGTAACCTTGAGCATTGGCAGTTCCTTGCCCTTGAGTTGCTCCATGATGGCTGCGTTGTAGTACTTACCTGTCTGCCAGATAAACTGTACGCCACTTTCCTTCACGAGGTCGAGGTGCTGAAGCACGCTCTCGTTGATGGTTCTTGCACCGAGGCTTCCGCCCACGAGCAGGATGGTTTTCTTGTCAGGGTCGAGACCGAACTGCTTTCGTGCCTCTTCCTTGGTGAGGGTAGTCTCCAATACGTTCTGGCGTACTGGGTTTCCCGTCATGATGATTTTGTCGGCTGGGAAGAAACGTTCCATTCCTTCGTAAGCCACGCATATCTTTTCTGCCTTCTTTGCCAGGAGCTTGTTGGTCACACCAGCGTATGAGTTCTGTTCCTGAATGAGGCATGGAATACCTTTGCTAGCGCAAACGTTGAGTGTAGGACCGCTGGCGTATCCGCCCACACCTACAGCAGCCATTGGCTTGAAATTCTTGATGATGCTCTTGGCCATGTGCTGGCTCTTCCATATCTTGAAGAGAACAGCGATGTTCTTGAGCAGATGCTTTCTGTCGAAGCCGCAGATAGGCAATCCTTTGATTTCATAACCAGCTGCAGGAACACGCTGCATTTCCATTCTGCCGAGTGCTCCAACAAACAATATTTTGGCATCAGGGCGCTTTGCCTTGATGGCGTTTGCGATGGATACGGCAGGGAATATATGGCCGCCTGTACCGCCTCCACTTATGATAATTCTCAGTTCATTATTCATAATCCATTCTTGTTTACGACCCGAGGGTCAACAATTTTCACGCAAAGGTAAGCAAAAAAATCCATTTAATGGCATTTTTTACCTTATTTATGATACACTTTTGTTATGCAGCAGCAAAATTGTCAAAATTTGCTTCGTTTTGAGCCAAATCTTTCTTTTTTGCGGTTCTACTGATGCTTAAGATGATGCCCAGGTAGAGACAGTTGATGATGGTTGAGGTTCCACCTCGGCTGATAAGCGGAAGTGGCTGACCTGTAACCGGTGCCAAGCCTACTGCTACAGCCATGTTGAACAGTGCCTGGATAACCAGCATGATGGCAAGTCCCATGCACAGGAATGCTGGGAATGTGTTCTCACACCGGTTGGCGATTCGCCCGGCTCTGAAGAGCAGAATGATGTAGAGGAATGCCACAAAGAAGGCACCCCACAGTCCCATTTCCTCAATGATGATGGCATAGATGAAGTCGGAGAAAGCCTGAGACAGGAAATCTCGTTCTACGGAGTTCCCCGGTCCCTTTCCCACGATGTTAGATGAAGCGATGGCGATGTTGGCATGTGCCACCTGTGCATCCTTGTCCAGGTCCACGTCTTCCGGAGCCACTGGCTTGGAATTGATAAACTTGTCGATACGTGCTTTCCAGGTATCTGCTCGGTGGAACATCTTCTCTGCCATACCTGGTGCTTCTTCCTTCTCGTTGATGTTTTCGGTGAGCGTATTTTCCGGCTTGTTTCCTCCGTTTTCCTTGTCTTCCCCCACGATCATGACGCCGGCGAAGACAACGCAGATAAATATCAAGACGCTGCCCACGAGTTTGCCTATCTGACTCATAGGTACTCTTCCGATGATCATCATGCATAAGATGGTGATGCACAGAAGCATGGCAGTGGATAAGTTCTCAAGTCCGATGAGGATGATAAACGGGCAGCAGGCCGTCAAGACATACTTGAAGGCTCTCCGTTCTGCACCATTCTGCGTCTGCATCGCACTGAGAATCTGTGCCACTACCAGCACCACCGCTCCCTTGGCTATTTCCGAAGGCTGAAACTGGATGCCCACCAGGTTAATCCAGCGGGATGCACCATTGGTGGATTGTCCCGCTATCAAAACCCAGATAAGTAAGCCCAGAGATGGAAATATCACAAAAGGAGTGACGATCTTGAAGTACTTGCACTTAACCTTGAGCATACATATCATGGTGCCTAAGCCTAGAAAAAGAAGGCCTATATGGCGTGTTACCGGCGCCATATAGTTACCACTCTTGTATGACAAGGAGCTAGAGGCGGAATACACCTCTATGATGCTTATCATACAGAGAAAGAAGAAGACCATCCAGATGACCTTGTCTCCCTTGAATATGTTGCCTATGGTCTTATTGTTCATTTCTTAACTGTCCTATCTCTAAAATTATTATCACTTAAGTTCTTGCCAAATGAAAAGTTATTCACCGATGGCTCTTGTCAGTGCCTTGAACTGCTCGCCGCGATCCTCCATGTTCTTGAAGAGGTCGAAGCTGGCGCAGCATGGGCTCAGCAATACGGTGTCGCCTGGCTTGGCCAGCTCCTGGCAGGCAGCCACGCAGTCTTTCATGCTGTGAGTGTCGCGAACAGGAATGTCCAGGGCGTCGAAGTTGTCGTGCAGCTTCTGGTTGTCGGCTCCGAGATATACGATACCTGCACACTTCTCCTTTACCAGGTCCTTGATCTGGTTGTAATCGTTGCCCTTATCCTTACCGCCGATGATGAGGATGGTAGGGGTTGTCATGCTCTCCAGAGCGTACCAGCAAGCATCCACATTGGTAGCCTTTGAGTCGTTTACATAGTAAACTCCCTGGAATTTGCCCACCTTCTCCAGTCGGTGCTCTACGCCTGGGAAGTCGCTGAGGCCCTTGTGCAGGGTCTCGTGGTCGATGCCTACGATGTTGCAGGCGAGTCCTGCTGCCAGGCTGTTGTAGATGTTGTGCTTGCCGCGCAGGCTCATGTCTGCCTGTGGCATCTCGAAGGCTGATGGGAAGTTGAGCTTGTACTTGCCGTCCTCGATGAAGCCTACGCATCCTTCCTCGTTGAATTCTGAGAATGGGCAGAGGTGTGACTTGAGGTCATACTTCTCCAGTTCCTTCTTCACGATAGGATCATCGTTCCAGAAGATGAAGCTGTCTTCCTCTGTCTGGTTCTGTGTGATGCGCATCTTGGCATTGGTATAGTTCTGCATCTTGAACTCATAGCGGTCCAGATGGTCGGGGGTGATGTTGAGCAGGATTGCCACGTTGGCACGGAATTCGTACATGTTGTCAAGCTGGAAACTGCTCAGCTCGATGACGTAGTACTTGTGAGGAGTTTCTGCCACCTGCAGCGCCAGACTCTTGCCGATATTGCCGGCCAGTCCTACATCGTATCCAGCCGACTTGATGATGTGATAGATCAGCGAAGTAGTTGTGGTCTTGCCATTGCTACCTGTGATGCAGATCATCTTGGCATCTGTATATCTGCCGGCAAATTCTATTTCGCTGATGATAGGAGTACCCTTTGCCATCAGTTTCTGAACCATAGGGGCTTCCTTAGGAATGCCCGGGCTCTTGATGACTTCATCAGCGTCTAAGATTTTCTCTTCGGTATGATGTCCCTCTTCCCACTCAATGCCGTGGTCGTCCATCAGCTTCTTGTAGTTGTCCTTGATCTTAGACATGTCAGAGACAAATACCTCGAATCCCTCTTTTTTCGCCAGCACGGCAGCACCTGCGCCACTTTCGCCAGCTCCTAAAATTACAATTTTGCTCATTGTTGTATCTTTATCTTGTCAGGCTGATAAGAGCCTTTGTTTTATCTTATCTTCAATGTGATGATGGTGAGTGCTGCCAGGATGATGGTCACGATCCAGAAACGGATGGTAATCTTTGATTCGTGGTAGCAGTTGCGAGGCTTCTTCCACAGATACTTGCAGTCTGGATCCAGCTGGCTGTCCTGTGTACGGAAGTTGTCGTGGATAGGCGTGCGCTTGAAGATGCGCTGCTTGATGCCTCTGCGCTTACCCAGCTTGTAATAATATACCTGCATCATCACGCTGAGGCTCTCTACGAAGAAGATTCCGCAGAGGATAGGCAGCATCAGCTCCTTGTGGATGATGATGGCGCCCACGGCGATGATACCGCCGATGGTGAGCGAACCGGTATCGCCCATGAACACCTGTGCAGGGTAGGCGTTGTACCAGAGAAAGCCGATGAGGGCTCCGATAAAGGCACAGAAGAATACCACCAGCTCCTCGGAGCCAGGAATGTACATGATGTTGAGGTAGGCGGCAAACTCGATGTGCGATGACACATACGCAAGGATGCCTAATGCCACACCTATGATGGCGGAGTTTCCGGCACACATTCCATCCATTCCATCGTTGAGATTGGCACCGTTGGAAACGGCGGTAACCACGAAGATGGTCATGATTACAAAGAGAATCCAGCCTGCAGCTACCTTGTGCTCACCACAGAAACTGGTGATGCTGGAGTAGTCGAGATTATGCCCCTTGATGAAAGGTATGGTGGTTTTCAGCGACTTTCGCGCCTCTGCACGATGCTTTACCACTGTCTCCTGTCCCTGGCGTTCGATGGCGAGGTTCTCGTTCATCTTCACGTCTGGAGAAGCCCAGAGCACCAGACCTACGATGAGGCCGATACCAACCTGTCCTATGATTTTATATTTGCCCTTCAGTCCCTCTTTGTCGCGCTTGAAAATCTTGATGAAGTCATCCATTCCTCCGAGGAAACCGAGCCATACGGTAGTGATGATCATCAGAATCAGATAGATGTTGCGCAATCTGCCGAGCAGCAATACAGGTACGAGGATGGCCAGGATGATGATGACGCCACCCATGGATGGGACACCGATTTTCTTTACGCCGAATGGGTCGATGCTGGCATCGCGCTGGGTCTCGGTAATCTGCTTGCTCTTGAGGTACTTGATGAACTTCTCGCCAAACCATGCAGAGATGACGAGTGATAAAATCAGTGCGAGCAGGGCACGGAATGAGATGTAACCCCACATGTGGGAACCTGAGATACCCCACTGCTCCAGAAATCTAAAAAGATAGTATAACATTTTTCTTCTTCTTTTTTCTATTAGATGATAATACTACTTGTTGATACCGAAGATTTCGCGAAGCACTTCCTTGTCGTCGAAGTGATGCTTCACGCCCTTGATCTCCTGGTAGTCTTCATGTCCCTTTCCGGCAACGAGGATTACATCGCCCTTCTTGGCCAGCATGCAGGCTGTGCGGATTGCTTCCTTGCGGTCAACGATGCTGATCACCTTCTTCATCTGCTGGGCGTTGAGACCAGCCAGCATGTCGTTGATGATGTCCTGTGGCTCTTCAAAGCGAGGATTGTCGCTGGTGATGATAACCTTATCGCTCTGCTTGACAGCCTCTTGTGCCATCAACGGGCGCTTACCCTTGTCACGGTTTCCGCCGGCACCGCAGACGGTAATCACTTCGCCGCCCTTTCCGTCGAGAACTTCGTGAATGGCATTCAGTACGTTCTCCAAAGCATCTGGTGTGTGAGCATAGTCAACGATGGCAGTATAGCCTTCTGGTGACTGGATAGGCTCCAATCGTCCGTTTACGCTGTGAAGGGTACTCATCACAACGAGTACATCCTCCGGCTTCTTGCCGAGCATGACGGCTGCACCATATACGGCAAGCAGATTGCTTACATTGAATTTTCCGATAAACTGTACGCCTACCTCTCTGCCATCTATTTCCAGATACATGCCGCCGAAGTGACACTCCAGGATTCTAGCCTTGAAGTCTGCCATAGAGCGGGTAGAGTAGGTCTTCACGGTAGCCTTGGTGTTCTGTACCATGATCATGCCGTTCTTGTCGTCGGCATTGGTGATGGCAAAGGCTGTCTTAGGCAGACCGTCGAAGAATGCCTTCTTGGCGTTGCGGTAGTTCTCGAATGTCTTGTGATAGTCGAGATGGTCGCGGGTGAGATTGGTGAACAGTCCGCCGGCGAACTCCAAACCGCCGATACGCTTCTGTGCAATGGCGTGAGAAGAGCACTCCATGAAGGCGTATTCGCATCCTGCCTCTACCATCTTGCCCAGCAGCATGTTCAGCTCGATAGGGTCTGGGGTAGTGTGGTCGGCAGGAATCGCCTCGCCCTCAATGTAATTGCAGACGGTGGAGAGCAGACCGCACTTATGTCCGAACTTGCGGAACATATTATATAATAAGGTGGCGATGGTGGTCTTGCCATTGGTGCCAGTCACGCCAACCAACTTCAGCTTCTTGGATGGGTCGCCATAGAAGAGTGTAGCCACTTTACCTACAGCATCTTCGGTAGATGCTACCTGAATGTAAGTTACGCCTTCGATTTTCTCCTCAGGCATATCCTCGCACAAAACCGACTTTGCGCCCAGAGTCAATGCCTTTGGAATAAACTGGTGGCCGTCAACCTGAGTGCCCTTGATAGCAACGAACAAGTGACCTTCCTTAATCTTTCGGGAGTCGATGTTTACGCCCGAAACCTCTACATCAGCATCGCCGATAATCTGAATCGGCTCGATGTTTTTGAGTAATTCTTGTAACTTCATATTTATATTTTTATGTATTTACACCTTATTATATATATTAGTTCAATTCGATGATACAGATGGAACCCTTCTTGACCGGTGTTCCCGGCATGAGACTCTGCTTGATTACCTTGCCTCTGCCATGAATCCTGGTTCTGATTCCTCTGCTTTCCATGCAGAAGATAGCGTCTCTGGCTCCCATGCCTGTAATATCCGGCACGGTGCCTTTGCCGTATTGCTTCTCCTTGATGAGCTTGATGCTTCTGCTTCCTATGCGTTCTGCCTTGCCCCAGATAGGATTACCGTTGACGTAGCTTCCACTCCAGTTGGTGTTGGTCTTGATGCCCAGGTGGGTGAGTACGTAGTCGGCAGCCAGCACGTTTCCGTTCTTCACGTCCGGAACGAAGATGGAGGCTGAATCCTTGGCATCCTTCACGTCGAGTTTCAGACTCTGTGCCATGATGCCTTCGGCAATATCGTGGAATACCTTACCACTCATGCTTCCGCCGGAAGCTGGCAAACCTGATTTCTGAATGCAGACGATACAGCTGTAGCGCGGATTGTCGGCAGGGAAGTAGCCGGCGAAGCTCACCAGATAGTTGGTAATGCCGCTCTTGTAACCGCCGGCTCCCTTGGAAACCTGAGCCGTACCGGTCTTTCCGGCAACCTTGAAGTTAGGCGAACCGGCTTTTTTGCCCAGTCCCAGGCTAACCACCTGTTCCAGGATGGTCTGCATCTTCTTGATGGATTGCGGCTTGGCTATCTGTGGGCGCATCACCTCTGGCGGGAACTCCATGATGGTTTCTCCGTTCTTCACCACCTTGCTCACGAATCTAGGACGCATCATCTTACCGTTGTTGGCGATGGTGTTGTAGAAGGTGAGGGTAGAGATTGGTGGTATCTGCGTCTCGTATCCGATACTCATCCATGGCAAGCTGGTCTTTGCCCAGTTGTCATACTGTCCGTGGCTGTTTCTGTGTGGCATTCGGATTCGGGCAGGAGTAGCTCCCACCAGCGGAATCTTCAGGTCGTCGTGCAGACCGGTGCGATAGATGCCCTGTACGAATTTCTCCGGACAGTTGCGGTAGTGGTCGTCGATGATTCGGCTCACACCGATGTTTGAACTGTACCACAGTGTCTTTGCGAAGGTCAGCATTCCATATCCGCCCTTTCGCCAGTTATGGTCCTTCATGTCTCGTCCGTACATCTGCCAGACACCACATCCCGTTTCCACGTGATAGGTAGTATCTACCACGCCATCATCGAGCGCTACGAGCAGCGAGGCTGGCTTGAATACCGAGCCAGGCTCCAGAAGGTCGCTCACGGCATGGTTATGAATCTCTCTGTATTCGCCATCGAAGCATTTTTCCATGTTTACGATGGCCTTGATGTCGCCGGTAGGCACATCCATCACGATGGCTACACCCACGTTGGCATTGATTTCCTTCAACTCTTCAATGAGTGAGCGCTCGGCAAGATCCTGCATACTCACATCGATGGTGGTAACGATGTCGGCACCGTCGATAGGAGGGGTGTCGGTGATGTCGAGGAACTTGTTGCGCACCTTGCGGCGATGCACGATACCGTTGGTTCCGCGCAGGATGGAGTCATAGCTCAGCTCCAGTCCGAATCTGGCGGTATCCTTGGCACCAAACATGGCTCCGATGGTTCTTCCTGCCAGCGAACCGTAGGTACGGGTGCGGGCATTGTATTCCTCCCAGTGGAATCCGCTCTTGTAGGGAGTGAGGCGGAAGACTGGCAGTGCCTTCACCTCGGTAAAGGTGTTATAGTCGATACGACTTCCATATACCGCCCAGTGGCGGCTCTTCTTGCCGCGTCCCTCTATGAGATGACGCTTGAATTCCTCTGCTGTTTTCTCTGGGAATATCTTGTGGAGACCCTGGCAGATGGAATCCTGCTTGGCATCCCAAAGCGAGTCGTTGCCGGCTGCGGTCAGCGCCTTGAAGTCCATGAATACCTTGAATTCAGGCAGTGAACTCGCCATCAGCTGCCCTGCGCAGCTCAGGATGTTGCCTCGGTTAGGCTTCACGGTCACGGAGTCTCTCTTCTGTCGCTCGGCAACCTTCATCCAGTAGTCGTGCTTAGCCGTCATGATGTAGAGTGCTTTTCCTACGATGGCGGTGGCAATCAGGGTCATGATAATGGCGATGGCACTGTAGCGCGGCATTATTTTCTTATGCTCAAACTTGCTCATTCTTCTGGTACGTTTATGATGTAAGGAGGTTGTGTGGCGATGTGCAGGGTGCTGTCCTTGCTGTGCTTCAGCATGTCGAGCACATTGCTTTCACGACTCTTCTCTGTTATCTGACTGCTGGTTGACAGTGCTTTGTATTTCGTGTCTTGCAGCTCTTTTTGCAGTTGATCCAATTCGATGAGGTCCTTCTGGATGCTGTATCGGTTGGATATGTAGATAATGATGAAAAACACGATGAGCATAAACAGCCATATCTGCTTTCTGATGATTTGTGCGGTGAGGATGTCACCACCCAGAATTTTGCGCAGTGTGAAGCTGGCAGATCCCGATTCTTCCTCCTCAATGGCCTGCTTGGCAATCACTTCCTTGAGCGAAGCCTGCGGAGCCGGTTTGGGAGCTTCCGGCTGCGCCTTCTCCTTTTCAGAAGCCGGTGCTTTCTCCTGAGTCTTTGCCGGCTCAGAAACCTGTGCCTTCTCCTCTTCAGCCGGGCTGCTTGTTTCTGGTTTTTCTTTATCTTGTTTCATTTTCTATTGCATTACATGATTGCAGTTACATGATAATCTCATTTACTCTATTTCTTTTCTGCGATTCTCAACTTGGCGCTGCGGCTTCTCGGGTTTCTCTCCTGCTCATCGGCGTCTGGTATGATTACCTTGTTGTTGACGAGCTTGAAAGGAGTCTCGATTCTTCCGAAGAAGTCCTGCTCTACCTTGCCCTCTGGATTGCCCGCCTTCATCATATTCTTCACGATGCGGTCTTCCAGTGAGTGATAGGTAATCACCGAGAGTCTTCCTCCCGGCTTGAGCAGTTCGGTGGCAGAGCGGAGCATCTCTTTCAGGGCATCCATCTCATGATTCACCTCTATGCGCAGTGCCTGGAAGAGCTTGGCCATCTCCTTCTTCTCCCGCTCTCGCTTGAAGAGGGGTTCCACGGCAGCCATGAAGTCCTTGGTGGTCTTGATAGGGCTTGCGGCTCTTGCCTTGACCAGGGCAGAAGCGATACGGCGGGAATTCTTCAGTTCGCCGTAGAGATAGAAGATGTCGGCAAGTGCCTCTTCCTCGTATTCGTTCACGATGTCGGCAGCAGTCTTCCCGGCTCTCTTGTTCATGCGCATGTCGAGAGGAGAATCAAAGCGGAAGGAGAATCCGCGGGTCTCATCGTCGAAATGATGACTCGATACACCGAGGTCGGCGAGTAGTCCGTCCAGTCCCTCTACGCCATAGTATCTCATCCAGTTCTTCAGGTATCTGAAGTTGGAGCATACGAAGGTGAAGTTGGGATTTGCCACCACGTTGCGCTCGGCATCAGCGTCCTGGTCGAAGCTGTAGAGATGTGCTCCCTCGCTCAGGCGGGAGATGATTTCCCTGGAATGCCCTCCACCGCCGAAGGTAACATCTACATAGATGCCGCCTGGCTGGATGTTGAGTCCGTCAACGCTCTCTTTGAGGAGCACGGGTACGTGATATGTTTCTGCTGTCTTAATCATTCTTCTTGATTCTTTTTCTTTTGTAAGTTACTTATTTTTAACTTGTTTCTTTCACGTGCATGTACTTATATACAGCGCGTATGTACCTATTTAATAGGAATTCGGCTCCAAAGGTACATAAAAATCCTCACATAGCTCCATGTTTCCCCACAAATTTTATGAAACGGGCGCAAAAAAATGATTTTTTTCATTTTACGCTCTTTATTCGCTGGTATCTAGTAATTCGCGAAAAACGATGTTTTTTGTCTTGATTTCTCCCGAAAAGGTGGAAAAATGCACTATTTTTTAGCTTTATTGATAATTTTTCGGGAAAAATGACTCATATTTAAAAAAGAAAAACTAACTTTGCACGTACTTATTAGGTTTACTAAAAATGAGTGGTTCAATAGAGAAAACGATAGACATAGAAAAGATACTGAAGAACAAGATGGGGAGCAAAGCTAAATTTGTTCCCGGATTCCTCGTGTCTTGGCTAAAAAAGATTATACACGAAGACGAAGTGAACAAGTTCTTGTGGGAAAGCCGAAACCTCTCCGGTACGGAGTGGCTTACAGAATGCGTGCGCTATCTGAAGATGGATGTAGAAATCGTAGGCTTGGAGAATTTGCCGGATAAGAATGATGGCAAACTCTATACTTTCGTGTCTAATCATCCGCTGGGTGGACAGGACGGCGTGTGCCTCGGCTCCATCATCGGAACGCATTATGATGGTAAGTTCCGCTATCTGGTAAACGATCTGCTGCTCAATCTCCCGGGCTTGAAACCGGTGAGTATCGGCATCAACAAGACCGGCCGACAGAGCCGTGACTTCCCTCGCATGGTAGAGGCTGGATTCCAGAGTGACAACCACATGCTGATGTTCCCTGCGGGATTGAACAGCCGCAAGCAGCCTGATGGCAGCATCCGCGATTTGCCTTGGAAGAAGACTTTCATCTCCAAGAGTGTGGAATATCAGCGTGATGTGGTGCCTATCCATTTCGGTGGCCAGAACTCCGAGCGATTCTATCGCATCGCCAGGTTCAGCGACAAGCATCTGCCTTTCAACCTTGCCATGATGTTCCTCGTGGATGAGATGTACAAGAATGTGGGCAAGCATTTCCGCATCGCCATCGGCAAGCCGATTCCCTGGCAGACTTTCGATCACAGCAAGTCGGCTACAGAGTGGGCACAGTATGTGAAGGATAGGGTTTATGAACTCTAGTGAGAACCCTTCTACAGTGAGCCAATCATAGAAAAAGTAAGAGAAATAGAACAAGATAATTATCGATATTATATAGAGAATTATGGAAGAAGAAATCATCCAACCGATTGACCGCGAACTGCTGAAGAGCGAGTTGACTCCCGAGAAGCAGCTTCGTATGACCAACAAGAGTCATAACGAAATCTATATCGTTACGGCTAATGATTCGCCAAATGTATTGAAGGAAATTGGTCGCCTTCGTGAAATCGCTTTCCGCGAAGCAGGTGGTGGAACGGGTAAATCGATGGACCTTGACGAATTCGACTTTGGTGACAACTGCTACAAGCAGCTTATTGTCTGGAATCCAGATGCTAACGAGATTATCGGTGGCTACCGTTATCTCCTGGGCAAGGATTGGGAACTTGATGAAAAGGGGCAGCCTAAGCTTGCTACCAGTCACATGTTCCACTTTTCAGATAAGTTCCTGAAGGAATACATGCCATATACTGTGGAGCTGGGCCGTTCGTTCGTCTCTCTCGAGTATCAGAATGTGCGCAAGAATACCAAGAGTATCTTTGCTCTCGACAATCTATGGGATGGATTGGGCGCCCTCACCGTGCTCTATCCGGATGTAAAGTATTTCTTCGGCAAGATGACGATGTATCCTTCTTACATCCGTCGTGGCCGCGATATGATTCTCTACTTCCTCAAGAAGCATTTTGATGACAAGGAGAACCTGGTGATTCCGATGAAGCCATTGAAGTTGGAAACTCCTGAGAGCGAGATGGCAGCTATCTTCACGGAAGATGATTTCCGTGCCGACTATCGCATTCTGAATCATGAGATTCGCCAGCTCGGTTTCAATATTCCTCCTCTGGTGAATGCCTACATGAACCTCAGTCCTACCATGAAGCTCTTTGGTACAGCCATCAATTATGGCTTCGGCGATGTAGAGGAGACGGGCATTCTCATTGCCGTGGATGAAATCCTGGAGGAGAAGCGTATCCGCCACATCAATAGCTTTATTGAGGAGCATCCTGAGGCGCTGAAGATTACAAGCGGTGCCAACAAGATTTTCTACAAGGAAAAAGAATAGTATTTTCTAATTTACTCTTCACTCTTCACCGGAATGGTATAAGGTACTGTAAATTAGATGATTAGGCGGGTGAAGAGTTGAACTGACTCTTCACCTCTCTTCACCACTCTTCACCCATATTATTTTAGAGGAAAGAATATCAGAGAGGCAATGGTTCCGTCATCAATGAAGACCAGGCTTTGTCATCAATGAAGACCAGGCCCTGTCATCAATGAAGACCAGATCTTGGAATAAATGATAGCTGAACCTCGCGATAAGTGAAGAGTGGTGAAGAGTGGTGAAGAGTGAACCACCACTCTTCACTGCCCACACCCCCAGTGTTTATAGGGGTTTCAGCCGATTTGGTGAAGAGTGAAGAGTAAAAGCGAGAGTAGTCTTTTTACAGATAGTTCAGCTGAATTTTATCTCCCGACGTATCGTTTTGTGCCTGGCAATGGCACAAAGTTGCCCTGGTAAAGGGCAATATCTTGCCATAACCAGGCAGTAAATGGAATAAGGCAAAGAATGCCAATATTCCATTATACGGGGTGTTCTTAAAATGAATTGCAATATGGACAGAAAATTATCAATCAGATTTTATAAAGACCGGGAGGTAAGAGCGGTTTGGGACGGGGAACACAACAAGTGGTGGTTCTCCGTATTGGATATTATCGGCGTTTTGAACGAGCAGGATGATTATTCTTGGTTCCAATAAAAAATGTTATTTTTGCATCCAATAAAAGAAATATGCAATGATGAGAAGAAAGACAACTTATAATTTTTTGCAAATCGTTATCATAACCGTTTTGTTTCTGCTGGTTTCATGTGGCGGAAATCGTTTTGTGGATTCCAAGATGGCAAGTGCTGATAGTTTGATGGATGTCTGTCAGGATTCGGCACAGACAGCCTTAGCCATGCTTGATAGTCTAAAGGCGCAGAAGCCTGATATGAGCAAGGCACAACAGATGCATTATGATCTAATCTATGCCAAGGCGATGAACAAGAGCTTTGTGGATTTTACCACAGATAGCGTGATGAAGCGAGTGGTTGCCTATTACGACAAGCATGGCTCTATGAATGAGCGAATGCTGGCATATTATCTTTTAGGCTGTGTGTATCGGGATCTGCAGGATGCCCCTGCTTCTCTCGACAACTACTATAAGGCAGTGGAGCTGGCTGATACCACGAGTGCCTCGTGTGATTATGCCTTGTTGGCTAGGATTCATGGCGCTATGGTAGTTTTGTATAACAAGGAATCTTCTCCTCTGATGTCGATAAAAGAAGCGAAGCTTGCTGCTAAATACGCTTGGATGGCTAAGGATACATTGGCAGCAGTAGTTGCTTATCGCAACCAGGTTGGTGGTTATTATGACTTGGGCAATTCGGATTCTGTCTTGAGTATTTCCCTCAAAGCCCATGATTTCTGCAGAAAAAATGGGCTGGCTACAGAAATGTATCATGGTTTGAATGCTATCATAGATGTCTATATTAATAGAAAAGATTATAAGCGTGCAGGTTATTATATCCAGATGATGCGGCAAAAAGCAGATCAGTTTATTACCCCAAGTCAGGTTCGTAGAGGTAGTGAACTCTTATATTATAATATAGGTAGATATTATTGCGGCATAGGCAAGGTGGATGAGGGAATTGGTTATTTCCATAAGATTCTTACGGCAGACCATATTACTTTTACACATAAAGAGGCGGCTTATGGAGGATTACATACTGCTTATCAGCTCAAGGGGATTCCTGATTCCATATCCAAGTATGCCCAGCTGTTTGTCAATGCCAATGATTCTTCCTATAGGCATAGCACTGTGGAGTCTATGTATAATATACAATCCATGTATGATTATCAGCATTACCAGCAGCGAGCTTTGAAAGCACAGACGGAGAATCAGCTGTTGTGGCTATCTATGGCTTTGGGAACCGTTGTCTTGTTTTTGGTTGCAGTTATTGTCTTTTTATACATACGCAAGCAGATGAAACGGAGAAAGGCAGTATTGGTTGGAATAAACGCAGACTATAACAAGGTGCTTGATGAGTATAAGCGTTCTGTTGCCGATTTGAAAATGATAGAAAATAATTTTGAACAATATAGGCAGAAGAAAGAACAGGAAATCCAGCAGATGAATCTGGCTCTGAATTCTTTTCATCAGGTTGGTGAAAATGAGAACTGGATGACGGAGATTAGCTTACTTGATAATGAACTGGTGAATCATTTCCATGCGCAGGCAAATGGAGTGAGTTGCAAGATATCAGATAGTGAATGGGAAAAGTTGAAATCATTGGTCGAAAAGCAACAGCCTGATTTTATTCGCTTCATTTCTGCTCCGGACAAAGGATTAACAGACAGGGAATATCTTGTAGCCATATTGGTAAAACTACATTTTATTCCTTCTGAGCTGTCACTTTTATTGGGTGTCGGGTCGCAGCAAATAACCAATATCCGTTCGAAAATCAACAGTAAGCTATTTGGTAAAAGCGGTGCCAAAACCCTTGATGCCAATCTCTGGAGGATATGATAGCCATCAGTGTAAAAAATGTAATATGACATATAAAGCTTTCATTTCTAATATGTTATATTAGTTGAATTTCATGATAAATGTAAAACGTGTAATCAAAAGATTCGTCTCATAACTTTATTTTTTATATCTTTGCCCCCAAAAATAATGAAGTTATGAGACGAATCTTTTTTTATACAACTCTGCTGTTTGTATTAATGGCACAATACCCACAGGTTTCTTTTGCAGAAAAAAGAAACCTAATATTTACGGTCTGTAAGATTAATCCTTCAGACGATCCAAAAGATGCTCCTCAAAGGACAATTATGATGATGCCGAGTGTTGCAATAGATGAATATGAGCTTTTCTTTTCAGACTCTCATCCATCATATATAATAAGGTTGGAAAACGAAGATGGAGATGTCGTTTTCGAACAGAGAATTCCCGAAAATGTTCTGCAACAAGAAATTCCTTCAGAATTGAAAGGTGATTATAAACTGATCTTGTTTCAAGGGAAACGGATGTTTATTAGTAATATTACTTTATGAATTAATAATTCTATGCTATGCTTGAAAGAATCGTTCTAAAGAAAAACGCAGTATTTGTGTCTGTCGGGAAGGATTGCTTGCATCGTCAATTTTTCAAAGAACATGCTGACTTCCGACCTGCACGTGCTTATATACGATAATTCTTATGAGTAGCTGAAAAATCGTCCCCAGATAGTAAATAGAGCTCTTAATATCAGCTTTCGTTATTATAGAGCAATAATCCTAAGAAGATACGTTCTTCTTGAGAAAGCAAAAAGAAAAAACTTGAATTAAAAATTTAAATTAAAAATAATGATTATGAAAATAGATAAAATTAAAATGTTAGAAAATCCGATTGAAGATTTTCAATTGAGCCAAGAGTCAATGAAGGCTTTATTGGGTGGGGATTTTTGTGGTATTCGTGTTGGTAACCATTGTCAAGGATATCAATCAGGACTTAGTTGTATTGGTACTGAAGGTACAAAATGTGAAAATTTTTCTTGGTAGCATTGTACTAAGTACATAATAATGCTTATAATTTAGTATGATTTGGTCAAAATATAGTTACCTTTTTCAGGAAGGAGATAGGTTCTATCTGTATAATTCTCTGTCCAATTCCTTTGCGGAATTGGACAGAGATTCCTATACTCTCTTGTGTAAACAATCAGAGAAAAAGAATGATATAAATATATCTGATGAAGGTCTGAAAGAGATTTTAATGAAAATGAAAGTGATTGTAGATAATGATCATGATGCATTTTTGCGTTTTAAGTATAGGACACTTTTAAGAAGGTTTGCCAATACGCATTTATCCCTAACAATAAATCCAACCTTAGACTGCAACTTTGCCTGTCCATATTGCTTTGAGGGAAAACATCCACAAGTTTATATGTCGGATCAGGTAGAGGAAGATGTTGTTTCATTTGTAAAGAGACATGAGATGGTTAAATCTCTAAATGTGGTATGGTTTGGCGGCGAGCCTCTCCTGGCGTTTAATAGGATGAAGTCTTTGACTCAAAAGTTCCTGAATATGGATTTGGTATATGAGGCAGGTATGATTACAAATGGTTATTTGCTGACAGACAGAGTCATTGACCATCTTACAGATATGAAGATCAAGTCCATACAGGTAACTGTTGATGGGTTGAAAGATGTGCATGATGGGCGGAGATGCTTGAAAAACGGATACCCTACTTTTGATAAAATTATCGAGAATATTAAGCATGCGCATATAGTTTGTCCAGACATTAAACTAAATGTCAGGGTAAACATAGACAGAACTAATGAACTCGATTTTTTAGAATTATATAAGTTGTTTCAAGAAGAAGAGTTTAAAGGGATTTATTTGACTCCTGCTTTTGTTGACGACATAGAAAAAATCAATAAATGTGTATTGAATACTGAAGAGCAGAACAACTATATAAACAGATTGCTTCGTGAAAACGGAATCGTCTTCAATCGGTTCTATCCGAGTCCTGGACAGGAATGCTTTGTCAGAAATCCCAATAGTGTAGTCATTGGTCCTAAAGGTGAACTGTATAAATGCTGGAACGATGTTGGTAAAGCTGATAGGGTGTATGGCTATTTGGACGGAAGAATCACCAATGAGCCCTTGTTATTCCAATATTTGGCAGCATCGGACCCATTTGATGATGAACAGTGCAAGGAATGTCTTTTGCTGCCGGTGTGTGGGGGTGGCTGTCCATACAATCGTATTAAACGTGATTCTGAAGACAATAATATCAACGTTTGTCCGTTGATAAAAGGAAATCTGAAGAATTATTTGTTGAATCATTGTAGAATTAAACAATAGAAATTATGAATAAACTGTTTACATTATTTCTTGCCATGTTATTGTCTGTGGCATGTTACGGTCAGGAAAAGGTGACTATCAAAAGTCGCGTGGTAGATTCCAAGACCCGCAATGACGTGCCTGGAGTTACCGTACAACTCTTATCCTCAGACAGCACGGTTATTGAGACCTTGGTGGCGAACAACCATTGGACCCGGGATGATCAGGAAGGTTATTCCTCCATCTTTCAGTTTGACGTGCCAAGAGTAAAGGCTAACTATATCATTCGTGCCAGCTATCTGGGCTATAAGACATCGTATGTCAACATTTCCATAGGTGACCTGAGGAAGAGGGAGTATCTGAGGGAGCTTCCTCCAGTGGTGTTGCGCCCTGATTCGAAGATGCTGCAGGAGGTAAATGTCGTAGGAAGTAAGGTGAAGTTTTATCATAAGGGAGATACTGTTGTCTATAATGCCGATGCCTTTGTTTTGGCAGAGGGCAGTATGCTTGATGCCCTGGTCCGGCAGATGCCGGGTGTGGAAATCAAGAAAGACGGACGCATCTATCACAACGGCCAGTTTGTTGAGAATCTGCTGCTCAACGGCAAGGATTTCTTCAGAGGCAACCAGGAGGTTATGCTGGAGAATCTTCCCTCCTATACCGTCAAGCAGGTTAAGATATACGATAAGTATGGCAAGAACAGCGAATTCCTTGGCCAGAAGCGTGAGGACGACAAGACGTATGTGATGGATGTCAATCTCAAGAAAGAATATTCCATCGGCTTGCTGGCTAACCTTGAGGGCGGAGCAGGTACGAAAGACCGTTATCTGGGTCGCCTCTTTGCCATGCGCTATACGGATCATTCCCGCATTACCTTCTATGGAAATGTGAACAATCTCAATGACAACAGAAAGCCTGGCCGCGACTCAGACTGGAACCCCGTTGACATGCCGAAGGGCGACAATAAGGAGAAACTGGGCGGATTAGACTATGCGGTGAGTGACAGAAACCAGAAGTTTGACCTCAATGGCAATGTGCAGGTGAGCCATTCCAATCAGGAAGTCATTACCAATACCGACCGTGTGAACTTCCTGCAGAAGGGAAATACATTCGATTATGAGCGCCAGAAAGAAACCGTGAAGAATTTTCACCTGACAGCCATCAACCAGCTATACCTTGTATTTAACAACAAGGTAAACCTGCTCCTGAAGCCGGTATTCCAATATGATAAGTTTGACAGGTACAGCAATTATATTTCCGGCACATTCTCCTCTATGCAATATGATGTCAGCCGGGAAATGCTCGATAATATTTATGCCGTCGGTTCGGAGAATCTTATCCGCCAGTCCCTGATCAACAGATATAAGAAGGAGGGATTGGGCAAAGGCTATCAGATGGCAGGAAGTTTCAATGCGGTAAGCACTATCAAGCTCAAGGGCTCTAGTGATTACATCAACCTGATAGGACAGGTCTCCTACGATAAGCGCAAGGAGGACTTGTTCAACAAGTATGCCGTACACTATGGTGATGATCCGCAGGTGCAGAATTCCGGCAATCAGTACTTCAGAAACCATCCAGACCGGAACTTTTTCTATCAGCTGGGGGCAGCCTACAACTTCCGCTTGAGTCAGGCGGTAGAATTGTCCATGTATTACGGTTTTGGTCATCGTGACAAGAAACGGCATTCTTCGCTTTATCTGCTGGACCAGCTGGATGGGGCAGAAGAGGAGAGTTCTTCTTCCATAGGATGGCTGCCATCGGTGGCGGAGTATGAACGCACGAAGGATAGAAGCAACAGTTATGTAAGTCAATATACGGAGGATGCGCATAGTCTGATTCCGTCTATCACATGGGATAAGGATACTGAGCATGGCAATTGGAGTGCACAGGCCAAACTGGGAATCGTACCTACCCGCCAGAAGCTTGCCTATGAGAGAGGAGAGGTAGATACAACCATCGTAAGAAACACGGTGCTTCTTACCTTTCCCTTTACCCGACTGAGCTACTGGGTAAAGAATCACACGAAGGGATTCCAGCTGCTCTTCAAGGCAACCCCGAAGCTCCCTGATCTCCTGAACATGGTGAATATTCAGGATGCGACAGACCCGATGAACGTGAAGCTGGGAAACAGCAGCCTGAAAAATGAGATGGCTTATGACGTGAATCTTCTCTTCAGCTCTATGAATATTGCCAGACAGCGAAGCCAGAGCCTTCGCCTGGGCTACACCTATCGTGCAAATGCCCTGGCTATGGGATATAGCTATGATGCCCATACGGGTGTCAGGAAATATCGCGCAGACAATGTAAATGGTAACTGGAATGCATCAGCTTCCTATAGTTTCGAGCAGCCGCTTGACAAGATGAAGCGACTGTCATTTGGAACCTGGACACGTGTGGAATACGTGAACAGCGTAGATCTGATAGGTAACTCTGAAGGCACGGGTTATCAGGCATCCCGCAGCTCTGTACAGACAACGTTGCTCGATGAAACCTTGAAGCTGGACTATAAGGTAGGCAGCTCTTCTACCATGGGCGTAAAGATATCCGCAGCCTGGAGAAATGTTGACGGCAAGGCTATGGACTTCGACCACATCAATGCAGTGGATTTCAACTATGGAGCTACTGCCTCTTTCAACCTGCCCTGGCATATTCAGGTGGGTACCGACCTGACCATGTATTCCCGCCGTGGTTACGAAGGAAGTTCTATGAATACCGACGATTTGCTCTGGAATGCCCGCCTTTCCTATACCATGCTCAAGGGAAAGCTGACGTGGATGCTTGATGGCTTTGACATCCTGGGCAACTTGAACAACATCACTCGTGTGGTAAATGCCCAGGGTAGAACCGAGACATTTGTCAATGCCTTGCCACGCTATGCAATATTGCATGTGGCATATCATTTTAACATGAAGCCCAAGAAACATTAATTTATGATTTACTCTTATGTTGAATAAAAAACTTGAATATAAAATATGTGGAGCCCTTCAGCAATTCTGCGTTTCAGGATTGCTGAAGGGAGATATGGGTGTGTGTATATATTATTTTGTTTCAGGAAGAATGAGAAATGATTCCCATATGACTCAGCTTGGCAATGCTTCTTTGAAAAGAATCATGTCAAAAATGGGGCAGAATAAGAAACTCTTTATAGAGGATGGCGTTGTCGGTATTGCAATAGGAATCTCTTTCTTGTTGAAATACAAGTATGTAGAAGGAGATGTCAATGATGTGCTGCAGGATATTGATGACTATATATACAAAGGTGCGTGTGTCGTATTGGAGAACGAAACAGCTCCTGATACCAAGCTTCCAACTCTGGATATCCTGATTTTTTATATAGTTAGGTATATTGACGTGAAAGCCCCTGTCAGAAAAAGGTTTTATGGAAAACTCATAGAGCACCTGTTTAATTATATATATATACATCGTCAGGATAGTTTTTACCAAGAGTCATATCCTTTCCGTTTAAAGAAGGACTCGTACTTGTTTCTGTGTGTGTTAGTCTGGATTTACAAAATAGGAATAGCTCAGAAAAGGATAGGGCATATACTTGAGGAAATTAAACCTTTTCTGTTTTCCTGTTTTCCCGTGTTGCATGCCAACCGCTTTCAGCTTATGACAGTGGCTCGTTGCGTTGGAAAGTTTGTCAACGACAAAGAATGGGTCACTTTTGCTGACAGATTGGCTGAGAATGTTGATATGAACTATATCCTGGAAAAAGAACTGGCCGACAAGAACATCCTGCCTCAGACAGGTGTAATTGGAATATGGTTACTGAAAGAGTTTAATTTGTGGATGGGCTTTGTCGTCAGGGATTCTTCCTATGATTTTGAAAAAAGAGTAATCGAGTCTTCGATTTGGGATAGAATAGAGAAAGATGCTGAGTTTTTCTCTAACTATTATTCTCTAGATGGATATTGTGGTGTAAGAATGTTTCTGGACTATTTAAGACAACAAAATGAGATATGAAATGAGAGATCTTACGGTGTTGATACCTGTAAGAGTGGATTCTTTAGTGAGATTAGAAAATGTGTTGGCAGTAATTCGATATCTGTATAGATACTTTGATGTGAATTTAATGGTCCTGGAAGCCGATAGGTATGACAAAGGTATTTTGCGTTCCTTACTTCCGCAGGATGTAGCTTACATCTTTGTTCCTGATACAGATCCTGTTTTTTATCGTACGAAGTATATTAACCAGATGGCGATGAATGCAACATCCGACTATCTTGCAGTTTGGGATGCTGATGTCATTTTTTCTCCCTCTCAGGTTTATGAGGCCCTTGTGTCTTTGCGCTCTGGCAAATATGAAGTTTGCTATCCGTATGATGGTGTTTTTTTAGATACGAGCAAGCTTATCCGTGAATTTTATTTGGAAAATGGAGATGTTGCCGTGTTGGAGGACTTTAAGAAGATGATGTTTGCCCCTTATGGTCCAGGTGTGCGAGGTGGCGCTTTTTTAGTAAATGCCAGAGCTTATCGTGCATCTGGAATGGAGAATCTGAATTTTTACGGATGGGGACCTGAGGATTGGGAGCGTTATGAACGATGGGCAAATCTTGGTTATAGAATCGGTTATGCAAAGGGATGCTTGTTCCATCTTTCACATCCTCGTGACTTGAATGGATATCATAATTCCAACCAGCAGAAAATGTTTTCTTATTATGTGAAAGATACGACATTGTTTTCTTCCAAAGAAGAAATTCAGAAACGTATGGGCTTGCAGTGATAACGTGTCTTGAGTCGTCATATAGAATATTGTAAGAAATGAGTTTTTTTAAGACCTTTCCCCATTATCAGCAACTCGACGAGATGGACTGCGGTTCCACCTCGTTGCGGATGATAGCGAAATATTACGGTAAGGAGTATTCGGCAGAGATGTTGCGCAATCATTGCTGCATGTGAATACCCGAATTGACATTGCCCTGATTTCAGACTTCCTGGTCAAGCTGATGAAGATGCCGCTCCATTTCTTCGATACAAAGAAGATTGGCGACCTGATGCAGCGCATAGAAGATCATTCCCGCATAAAATCGTTCCTGATGGGCAACTCGCTGGGGTTCATCTTTTCTCTTGCCAACTTTGTCGTGTTTTCAGTTGTGCTCGGTTATTATAGCCTTCTCGTGCTTGGTGTGTTTTTGCTGGAAAACACCTTATATATATTATGGGTTGCATTCTTCATGAAGTATCGCCGTGAATTGGACTATAAGCGCTTCAGCCAGTCGGCTACCGAACGCAACAAGATGATTCAGCTGATACAGGGAATGCAGGACATCAAGCTTAACAACTGTGAGCGTCAGAAGCGCTGGGAATGGGAACGTGTGCAGATGAGGCTTTTTCGCATCAGCGTGAAAGGGTTGACCATCGGTCAGTTTCAGCAGTCTGGTTCCGTTTTCTTCAGCCAGTCCACCAACATCCTCATTACCTTCATTGCTGCCCGTAACGTCATTCATGGCGATATGACGCTGGGTATGATGATGTCTCTCACCTATATCATCGGTCAGCTTTCCGCTCCTATCAACGACTTCATCAGCTTCATCCAGTCTGTCCAGGATGCCAAGATCAGCCTGGAGCGACTGAATGAGATTCATTCACAGCCCGATGAGGATACTGACCTTGATGACAAGGTTACCGAACTGCCTGAGGACAGGACCATCCGTGTAGAGCACGTTACTTTCAGCTATGATGGTGCTGAGCGAAATTATGCCCTCAATGACGTCAGCCTGGAAATACCAGAACGTAAGGTGACGGCGATTGTGGGAGAGAGCGGCTGTGGCAAGACCACGCTTATCAAACTCCTGCAGGGATTTTATCAGCCTAACCATGGAAGCATCAAGGTGGGTAATTTGCCGCTGACTTCCATAAATCCTCATTTTTGGCGCAGCGTGACAGGATCTGTGATGCAGGAGAGTTTCATCTTCAGTGATACTTTTGCCCACAATATTGCCCTTGACAGCGATTCTCTGGATGAGACTCGACTTTATCAGGCGGCAAAGATGGCTAATGTAGATGGTTTTATCCGCACGTTGCCTCTGGGTTATCATACGAAGATAGGTATGGAGGGTAATGGTGTGAGTCAAGGTCAGCGTCAACGCTTACTTATAGCCCGTGCCATTTATAAGAATCCGGAGTATATCTTTTTCGATGAGGCAACCAATGCCCTTGATACAACCAATGAATCGGAGATAATGCACCATCTGTATGAATTTTACCATGGAAGAACCGTGGTTGTGGCAGCGCATCGCCTGAGTACAGTGAAGAATGCCGACCAAATCGTAGTCATAGATCAGGGCAAGGTGGTTGAGGTTGGCAATCATGAATCGTTGACAGCCAAACGAGGCGCATACTATAATCTTGTGAAGAATCAGTTGGAATTGGGAAACTAAAATGCTTTTTGTTGGTAAGCATCAGATTTCGTATGCCTGCTTTGTTTCTATACTATCGGCAGACTTATTCCGTTGATTTTCTGATAGATGTCGAGTGCATAGATATCCGTCATACCACTGATGTAATCCAATATCGCCATGATTCGCTCCTCCAGATTCTCGTTCTCTATGTCGTACTGGCTGCTTACCCTTCTCAGGAGTTGCTTGGAGTAGAAGCGGGATGGATTCACGGCGGCATCGATGAAGACCTCCATCAGGGTAGCCATGATCTTGTAACCCGAAAGTTCGATGTCGAGAACCGGTTTGCTGGCATAGATTTTCTTGCGGGAAACCTGCGTACATTTCTGATAGGCTTGGCGCTGATGTTCGGCGATATGTTCGATGAGACATCCCTCGAAAGTACCGGCAAGAATTTCCTCTTCGTGATTCAGAAAAACATTGACGCATTCGTTCTCAAGCTTTCCGATTACGCAGGCACGCATGTACACTACCTGTTCGTTTTCATCGGTCAATCCCTCATCCAGGATTCGCTGGCGAATCTTCTGCTGGGTTTCCTCGTCAAAGAATCCCAGCAGTAAGTCTGCTGTCTCCTCGAAGGATAAGATTTTGAGCTTGTGGGAGTCTTCGATGTCCATAATCTCATAACAGATGTCATCAGCAGCTTCTACCATATACACCAGCGGGTGGCGGGCATATTCCTGTGGCTCTCCCGGTTTCGATTTTCTCAGGATTCCCAACTCCTCAGCAACCTTCTGGTAAGATTCGGCCTCGGAAGTAAAGAATCCAAACTTGCCGTGCTTTCCTGCCAGACTACTGGCAAAAGGATATTTCACGATGGCAGCAAGCATGGGATAGGTCATCACGAAACCACCCTGGCGGCGACCTTTAAACTGATGCGTCAGGATTCTGAAGCCGTTGGCATTACCCTCGAAATGGGTGATGTCGTCCCAGAACTCGGCAGAAACTTCATCTTTCAATCCCTGTCCGGCACCCTCGCTGAAGAATGTCTGGATGGCTTTCTCGCCAGAATGACCGAAAGGAGGATTGCCCAGATCATGCGCCAGGCAGGCTGCACTCACGATGGTTCCGATTTCCTCGAAGAGCTTATCCTTCAGCTCCGGGCACTTCTGGATGATGCGACGGGAGATGTCGTTGCCCAGCGACATGCCTACGCTAGCCACCTCCAGGCTGTGGGTGAGGCGGTTGTGTACGAAGATGCTGCCCGGCAGGGGGAAGACCTGCGTCTTGTTCTGCAGTCGGCGGAATGCCGAAGAGAAGATGAGTCGGTCGTAATCGCGCTTGAATTCAGAGCGATCGTCGTGGCGTTCGGCATGTTTATGCTCCTGTCCGAAGCGCTTGTTTGATATGAGCTGTTTCCATTCCATAATCCATCTGTTGTATAAGTGATTCTTACTATCCTTTCATTACTGATGCACAAAAATACATGAAAGTGCGCATAATTCAAAATAAAAAACAATAAATTATATCATTTTCACTTATAAAATGCTATTATTCGCCTAAAAAGCAGTATTTTTGCAGAAAATTCTAGAATTATGTTGAAAGTAAAGATTATCAATAAGGGGCATCAGCCTCTCCCTGCGTTTGCCACACCTCAGAGTGCGGGCATGGATTTGCGTGCAAACATCGAAGAGCCTATCGTGCTTCATCCTATGGAGCGTCGACTCGTTCCTACAGGCCTGTTTATGGCATTGCCGGTAGGTTATGAGGCACAGATCCGTCCTCGCAGCGGTCTCGCCCTGAAGCATGGTATCACCGTGCTCAATACTCCGGGTACCATCGATGCCGATTACCGTGGCGAGATCATGGTGCTGCTCATCAACTTCTCACAGCAAGACTTCGTCATCAATGATGGCGAGCGCATCGCACAAATGGTGCTTGCCAAGCACGAACAGTGCGACTTCATCGAGGTGGAGGAGCTGGATGAAACTGAGCGTGGTGCAGGCGGTTATGGTCATACCGGCGTAAAATAAGATAAGGATTTTTAGATAAGATTTGATAGTGAAGATAGATTTAAGAAATATGGGAGTCTGGGTGACTGTGGTGCTCATCGGCGCCATAGCCTTGCCTTCGCTCGCCCGAAAAAAGAAGATGCAGCCTGCAGGACAGCAACAGCAGACTGTAAGGGTGGATTCGCTTTCTCCGAACAATCGTAAGCGATATGATTACTTCTTGACCGAGGCGGCTCGCCAACATGCAGCTGGCAATTATTCTGCCGCCTTCGATCTCTATGAACACGCCCGAAACATCGATCCTAACTCGGCAACGGCAAATTATTATCTGTCTCTCTATTTGACCGAGATGAAGCAGGATTCGCTGGGTCTTCTGCGATTACAGAAGGCGATAGAGCAGGAACCTGAGAACCTGATTTTTGCAGAGCGACTCGCCCAATACTATATCAGCAAGGGAAAATACGAGGATGCCATCAATGCCTACGAGGCTGTCTATGCCAAGAATCACAGCAATACGGATGTGCTCCGCGTGTTGGCGCAGCTCTATCAGCAGCAGAAGAACTTCAAGATGATGCTCAATACCATCAGCCGTTTGGAGACCGAAGAAGGTGAGAGCGAGCAGTTTACACTCACCAAGATGCGTATCCATGAGATGATGGATGACAAGAAGGCAGCCTATAACGAACTGAAATCGCTCGTAGAACAGCATCCTCTGGATATGCAGTATAAAACCATGCTGGGCAACTGGCTGATGCAGCACGACCGTCAGAAGGAAGCGTTCAAGTACTTCACTGATGTGCTGAAGGAAGAGCCGGATAATTCCTACGCCCAGATGTCGCTCTATGATTATTACAATGCCACCAAGCAGGCGGATCTGGCGAATGGCATGCTCGATAAGATTCTGATGAGTCAGAAGACGGATACCCAGACCAAGATCATGATGTTCCGTTCCTTCATCCAGAACAATGAAACCGAAGGCGGCGACTCTACCAAGGTCATCGCCCTCTTCGATAAGGTGCTCAATGTGCCACAGCCATCTTCTGAGATAGCCGAGGTGCGTGCCGCCTATATGAGTTTGAAGAAGATGCCGGCAGACTCAGTGATATCAGCCTTCAAAAAGGTGCTTGATATCGCTCCAGACAATGCCAATGCGCGCATCCAGACCATTCAGCTGCTCTGGAATCAGAAGAAGTATCATGAGGTGATTGAACAGGCGAAGGCTGCCCACGAATACAATCCGGAAGAGATGATCTTCTATTATTTCGGAGGTATGGCTTACTATCAGAATAAGGACGAAGATGCTGCGCTCAATGAATTCCGACTGGGTGTGGCTCAGGTGAATAAACTCTCTGCCAACGACCTGGTCTCTGATCTCTATGCCGTGATGGGCGACATCCTGCATCAGAAGAATCAGAAGGATGCAGCCTTTGCTGCCTATGATTCCTGTCTGCAGTGGAAAGCCGACAACGTAATGGCGCTCAACAACTACGCCTACTATCTGAGCGAGGAAGGCAAGGATCTGCACAAGGCTGAGGCGATGAGCTACAAGACCATCAAACTGGAACCGAACAATGGTACCTATCTTGATACCTACGCCTGGATTCTGTTTATGGAAGAGCGTTATGTAGATGCCAAGACCTACATCGATGCGGCTCTCAAGAACCGTGATTCTACCGAGAATAACAGTACAGTATTGGAACATGCCGGCGATATTTACGCCATGAACGGTATGGTGAATGAGGCTGTCGGCTATTGGAAACAGGCCTTGGATGACGACCATCAGACCGAGATCCTGAAATGGAAGATAGAAAATAAGCAATATATTTCCGAGGAAGAATTCCAACGAAAGAAGAACCCTGCAGTTGCTGAGCTCAAGAAATCGAAAATGGCAGGCAAGTCTGCGGGTAAAAAGAATAGGAAAGGTAAAAAGAAGTAATGAATATGAAGAAGATGAATATGGCAGTAGCTGCTGCGGCACTCCTGCTGATGGCTTCCTGCGGCACTACCAAGAAGATGGAAGGAGCTGGAAGGGTGAATGCCAACGATAAGAAGACCGAGACAAGGGCTGATCAGTCGGCTGCGCTCAGGAATCTGGCTTTCGTTCAGAAAGTATCAGATAATCAGGTTTATACCAATAATATTGTGGGCAATATGAATTTCAATCTGCAGGCAGCAGATAAAGACATCACCGTGCCGGGCAAGTTGAGTATGCGCAAGGATGAGGTAATCCGCATCCAGCTCTTCATCCCTATCCTGGGTACAGAAGTGGGAAGACTGGAATTCACCCCTAACTATGTGCTGATCATCGACCGCCTTCACAAGGAATACATCAAGGCAGATTATACCCAGGTGGATTTCCTGAAGAAGCAGGGTGTAAACTTCTATTCTCTCCAGGCACTCTTCTGGAACCAGTTGCTCGTGCCTGGAACCAAGAAGGTGGCAGATGCAGACCTGAAGAAGTTCTCTGCCAATCTGGATGCTGTAGGTGAGAATGTACCTGTAGCTCTGCAATATGGCAAACTGAACTATACCTGGACTGCCAACCGTAATTCGGGCAGAATCACCGAGGCCAATGTGGTGTATCAGGACGGAAGCACCAGCGCAGCCAAGCTCAATCTGAAATACAGCAATTTCAAGAGCGTGGGTGTGAAGATGTTCCCGGCTACCCAGAATCTTACGCTCTCTGCTATGGTGAACAACAAGCCTCAGGTAGTGAAGATCAACATCGATATGAAGAGCGTGAAGACCGACAGTAAATGGGAGGCACAGACCGAAGTGTCTGACAAGTACAAGAAGGTGGCTCCAGAAGATGTACTCGGCAAACTGATGAGTATGTAGTGTTTGTCGCGAAAGAAAACAATGAAATCATGTATTGAATAATGAAGCGAATTATATTTTTCCTATTGGCAATCATGTTCTCGCTTGCTCCCTATGCGCAGAAAACGGTGCATAAGAAGCCGGTGAAGAAAACCGCTGTTGCCAATCGTAAACATCAGGCTCAAAGAAAACCGGCGGCTCGCCGTGCCAAGGCACCTACCAAGGCAGAACGCCGTGCTGCTACCTATAGCAATGCTTCTATCAGAGGATTGCAGGGGCAGCGTGCCGATATCCAGCGAAGAATCAGGGAGCAGGAGCAGGCTTTGCGCAAGAACAAGGCTGACGTGAAAAAGCGCCTGGAAGACCTGATGGCGCTGAATGGCGAAATCGACCAGAGTCAGAAGAAGATTGAAGGTATCGAGAAGGATATTCATCATATTGATGGAAACATCGGTATCCTGCAGGCACAGTTGAAGACTCTTCAGCAGCAGTTGCAGGATAGAAAGAACAAGTATATCCGTTCTATGCGATATATGAGCCGGCATCATACGGTGCAGGATAAGCTGATGTTTATCTTCAGTGCCAAAAACCTGACCCAGATGTACCGCCGTCTCTCGTTCATCCGCCAGTACTCTTCTTATCAGAAGGTGCAGGGGGAGGCTGTAAAGGCTAAGCAGCAGCAGGTGAACGATAAGCACAAGCAGTTGCAGAATGTAAAGGGGCATAAGAATACCTTATTATATAAGGGCAAGCAGGAGAAGACCGTGCTCGAAGGTAAGCAGACCCAGCAGCAGGAGATGGTACACGGACTGCAGAAGCAGCAGAAGACCATTCAGGCTGTCATCGCCGACCAGCGCCAGAAGGATGCAGCCATCAATGCTCAGATCGACCGTCTGGTCCAGCAGGAAGTAGCCAAGGCTCGTGCCCGTGCTGCTGCCGAGGCTAAGCGCAAGGCAGCTGCAGCCGCTGCTGCCAAGAAGCGTGCAGAGGAACTGGCGCGTAAGAAAGCTGCTGCTGAGGCTGCTGCAAGGGAGAATGCACGTCGTATTGCTGAGGCGAAGGCTCGTGAGGCAGCTGCAGAGGCTGCAAGAAGAAAGGCTGCCGAGGAGGCTCGTGCTGCTGCCGAGGCTGCTAGAAAGGCGCAGGAAGAAGCTGCTGCCCAGGCTGAGGCGAAGGCTAAAGCAAAGGCGCAGGCTAAGGCCCGTGCTGCTGCCGAAGCTGCTCAGCGTGCTGCCGCAGAACAGGCGGCTCGTGAAGCTGCTGCCGAACAGGCGGCTAAGAAGGCGGAAGCTGACCGCAAGGCTGCTGAGCTGAAAGCCAAGGCGGATGAGGAGCGTCAGGCCCGTGAGATTGCTGCTGCCAAGAAGGAGGCGCAGGAAGCGTCAACCTTGAGTTCGGTAGATAGAATGTTGAGTGGTGGATTCGAGGCAAACCGTGGCAGATTGCCTATGCCTATCAGCGGTGGTTATCGCATCGTGAGCCATTTCGGACAGTATAATGTTCAGGGATTGAAGGGTGTTACCCTCGACAACAAGGGTATCAATATCCAGGGTAAACCGGGTTGTGTGGCTCGCAGCATCTACGATGGTGAGGTGAGTGCCGTCTTCGGATATGGTGGTATGTGGAATGTCCTGGTTCGCCATGGTGCCTACATCTCGGTATATTGCAACCTGAAATCGGTCAGCGTACACAAGGGACAGAAGGTTAGTACCCGTCAGGCTTTGGGTAGTGTTGGCTCTGATAACATCCTCCAGTTCCAGCTTAGAAAAGAGACTGCCAAGCTCAACCCAGAGGCTTGGCTGGGAAGATAAAATATAGGAGATCATCAAGGTAACCTGTATAGACAGATAGAGGAAACCCTCTTAGATGGCGCTGCCATCTAAGAGGGTTTCGTATTTAGCAATGGCATCGCGTATTTCGCTGATGCGGATAAACTCGTTGGCAGAATGGGAGCGGGAAGATTCGCCCGGTCCTAACTTGAAGGATGGGAAGTGCATTAATGCCTGATCGCTGAGGGTAGGACTGCCGAATGGCTTCATTCCCATGGCTACGCATTTCCTGATAAGAGGATGCTCCGGGTCGATACGTGATGATTTCAGGCGGAAACTGTGAGCCTTTACCTCGCTCTTGAGGTGCTGGCGGATAAACTCGTAAACCTCCTCGTTGTCGTAAAACTCGTTGGTTCGGATATCCACAAGCATCGTGCACTTATCCGGAATCACATTATGCTGGGTTCCGGCATTCACCACGGTGAGCGTCATCTTGGTAGAACCCAGAAATTCGCTTACCTTCTCGAATTTGTAATCACGAATCCAGCGCATGTCATCCAGTGCCTCGTATATCGCATTCACTCCTTCGTTTCTTGCCGCATGGCCACTCTTGCCATGAGCAATTACATCCAGCACCATCAGTCCCTTTTCGGCTACGGCAGGATTCATGCCTGTAGGTTCTCCCACAATGGCAAGATCAATGTGTGGAAGCAAGGGCAGGGCACGCGTGATGCCATCCTTTCCCGAAACCTCTTCTTCGGCGGAAGCCAGATAAATCAGGTTGTAGCTCTGCGGCTTCTCCGTCAGCATTCGGAACATCTGGAGAAGGGAACACAATCCGCCACCGCAGTCGTTACTACCCAGTCCATAAAGCACGCCATCTTCTACATCTGGAGAAAATGGATCGCGACTCCACGAAGCCACAGGCTTCACGGTGTCGATATGGGCATTGAGTAGCAGGGTAGGACGGCTCTCATCGTAGTGAGGGTCGATAATCCAGAGGTTGTTTGCCTCGCGCTGCGGTTCGAAACCATAGCTGCGGATGGTCTGCTCCATGATGTCGGCAGCATCCTTTTCGTTGCGGCTTACCGATGGGGTGGCAATCAGCTTTTTAAGCAGTTGCACCGCGTCGCTAACATATTGTTCCTGTGTCATCATAATCTCTCTATTTTTTGATTTTGGGGACAAAGTTACGAAAAAAAGAGCATATAAAGTGGAAAAACCAACATTTTATTTTGTGTTCTTAACAAATTCTATTATCTTTGCACCAATATTATAATACTAAGCTTATGCAAATTAATAGTCATCTTTCGGTTCTGGTTCATGACCTCGCTAAGAAGTGGGGAGATAAGCCTGCGCTTACCTTCAGGAAGTTTGGTAGTGACCAGTGGCAAACGGTTTCATTCAATCAGTTTTCCCTAAGAGTGAAACAAGTGAGCAATGCCCTCCTCAATCTTGGGGCTAAACCACAAGACAAAATTGCTGTCTTCTCACAGAACTGTGTGCATTATCTGTACACCGATTTTGGTGCATACGGTATCAGAGTAACCTCCGTTCCTTTCTATGCCAACAGCAGTGAGCAGCAGATTCAATATATGATCAATGATGCCCAGATTCGCTTTCTCTTCGTTGGCGAACAGGAGCAGTATGACAAGGCACATCGTATCTTTGCCCTCTGCCCATCCCTGGAGCGCATCATCATCTTCGATTCCAGTGTGCGCATCAGTACACACGACCCTGCAGCCCTCTATTTCAAGGACTTTCTGAAGTTGGGTGAGAATCTTCCACGTCAGACCGAAGTGGAGGAACTCTACAAGCAGGCAAGTATGGATGATTTGGCTAACATCCTCTATACCAGTGGAACAACTGGAGATAGCAAGGGCGTGATGCTGACCTATAGCCAGTATTATGCTGCTTTGAAGGCAAACAATGAGTGCATTCCTGTTACCGAAAAGGATCGTGTCATTGATTTCCTTCCATTCACCCATATCTTTGAACGTGGATGGGCATATCTCTGCTTGAGTGAGGGTGCCCAGCTCATCATCAATACCTATCCACAGGAGATTCAGGAGAGTATGCGCGAGATGCACCCTACCTGTATGTGCAGTGTGCCTCGTTTCTGGGAGAAGGTGTATATCGCCGTAAAGGCTAAGATGGATGATGCTGGTCCTATCCAGAAGAAACTTTTCTATCATGCTTTGGCTGTGGGAAAAAAGCGCAATATCGAGTATATAGCCAACTGCAAGCGCCCTCCTTTGGCTCTGGAGTTGGAGTATAAGATCATCAACAAGACCATCCTGAGCATCGTGCGCAAGCAGTTGGGCTTGGATAATCCTAATATCTTCCCTACGGCTGGTGCGTATGTTAGTCCGGAGGTGGAGGAATTCGTACATGCCATCGGTATCAATATGGTAGTGGGTTATGGCTTGACAGAGAGTCTTGCTACCGTATCTTGCGATCATCTCGACAAGAAGCGCAGTCTGGGTTCTGTGGGTCGTCCTATCTCCTGCATTCAGGTAAAGATCGGTGAGGATAATGAGGTGCTCCTCAAAGGTCCTACCATCACTCCGGGCTATTACCATCGTGATACCACCAATGCCAAGGCTTTCGATAAGGATGGATTCTTCCATACCGGTGATGCCGGCTATCTGAAGGATGGTGAGCTTTACCTCACCGAGCGTATCAAGGATTTGTTCAAGACTTCGAATGGTAAATATATCGCTCCGCAGCAGGTAGAGTCTTTGCTCCTGGTGGATAAGTTCATTGATCAGGTGGCAGTCATCGCCGACCAGCGCAAGTTCGTTTCAGCCCTCGTTGTACCTGAGTTCCGCCTCGTAGAGGATTGGGCGCGTGAGCATCACATCGCCTTCACCTGCCGTGAGGACCTGTGTGCCAACGGGAAAGTGCAGAAGATGTTGATGGACCGTGTCCAGATTCTGCAGCAGCATCTGGCTTATTATGAGCAGATCAAGCGTATCACCCTCCTGGCTCACCATTTCTCTATGGAGTCGGGAGAGTTGACCAATACATTGAAGATTCGCCGTCCTATCATCAACAAGAACTATAAGGCGGAGATTGACAAGATGTATGAGGAATAATGGTTTTACTTTAAAATTCAAAGTTAATGATTACAGCTGACCAGTTGAAAGATGTGATGGACAGAGCCGATGCTCTCCATCACTATCTCAATATCGACCAGAAGAAAGTAGAATTCGAGGAGGAGCAGCTCCGCACCCAGGCTCCTGACTTTTGGGAAGACCCAAAGTATGCGCAGGAGCAGATGAAGAAGGTGAAGAGCATCCAGAAATGGCTCGATGGCTATAAGACCGTGCGCCTTTATGCCGATGAATTGAAGCTCGCCTTCGATTTCTATAAGGACGAAATGGTGACCGAGGAAGAGGTGGATGCCGATTACAGCAAGGCTATCAAGGCCATCGAAGACCTGGAGTTGAAGAACATGCTTCGCCAGAAGGAAGATCCGATGGACTGCGTGCTCAAGATCAATTCCGGTGCCGGTGGTACGGAAAGTCAGGACTGGGCTCAGATGCTGATGCGTATGTATATGCGCTGGGCTGAGGCTCATGGCTACAAGGTAACCATCACCGATATGCAGGAAGGCGATGAGGCTGGCATTAAGAGTGTGACGATGACCATCGAGGGCGGTGAGTTCGCCTATGGTTATCTGAAGAGCGAGAATGGTGTGCATCGTCTGGTGCGTGTATCTCCTTTCAATGCTCAGGGCAAGCGAATGACCAGTTTTGCCAGTGTCTTTGTTACTCCGCTGGTGGATGATACCATCGAGGTGTATGTAGATCCTGCCAAGCTCTCCTGGGATACTTTCCGTTCGAGTGGTGCCGGTGGTCAGAATGTAAATAAGGTAGAGTCGGGTGTCCGTCTGCGTTATTGGTACACAGATCCTGATACAGGCGAGGAGGAAGAAATCCTCATCGAGAACACCGAGACCCGCGACCAGCCGAAGAACCGTGCCAAGGCATTGTTGCTCTTGAAGAGTCAACTCTACGACCGCGCCATGAAGAAGCGCCTCGAAGCCAAGGCGAAGATTGAGGCAGGCAAAAAGAAGATAGAATGGGGAAGCCAGATTAGAAGCTATGTCTTCGACGACCGTCGTGTGAAAGACCATCGTACCAACTATCAGACCTCTGATGTGGATGGCGTGATGGACGGCAAGATAGATGATTTCATCAAGGCATACCTGATGGAGTTCCCAACTACCGATGACGAACAATAGAATTATAACAACCTAAAAATAAGATAACTATGAGTGGAAATAAAGATTTAAGAAGAGCCAAGCATGAGGCTTATCAGAAGAAGCAGGCAGCTAAGGGCGAGAAAGTAGTAAAGTGGATTTTTATCTCTTTGATAGCACTGGGTGCTCTCTTTGCCATCTATGCAGCTTCTATAGCTTAATAAGCTTTTATCGCATAAAAAGAGTAAGAAATGAGTGGATTGGAAATAGAAAGAAAATTCCTCGTCAAGAAGGGCGACGCTTACAAAAGCGCTGCCTTTTCTAGTAGCCATATCCAGCAGGGATATATTCCGGCTGAGGGGGCTACGGTGCGCGTTCGCACCCGAGACGACAAGGCTTACCTTACCATCAAGGGTAAGTCGGTGAATGGCGGAATGACCCGCTATGAGTTTGAGAAGGAGATTACCATGGACGAGGCGCAGCATCTCCTGCAGCTTTGCCAGGGGGGTGTGATTGATAAGCGCCGCTATCTCGTGAAAAGTGGCAGTCATATCTTCGAGGTGGACGAGTTTTATGGTGACAACGAAGGCTTGGTAATGGCGGAGGTAGAGCTGGAAAGCGAGACCGAACGTTACGAGAAACCGGATTTCATCGATCGCGAAGTTACAGGAGACAAACGCTTCTATAATTCGCATCTTTTGACAAATCCATTCTGTAAATGGCGTGATTTGCTGTAAAATCGCATAATTATTTAGGATTTCGCATAATTTGCTTTCGATTTATACGCTTATTTGGATTATTTTTTATAATTTTGCAGCATCAAAGAGCTGAAGCGTTAAGAAAGATATAATAGCGCTGTGAGTTTGATGTGAAATAATAAAGAAGAATCTAAGTTTTTTAAAAGAAATAATAAGGATTAAAAGAAATAATAAGGAGAAAGTAAACGAAATGGCAGATTCAAATAGAGGTAGTTTTGGTAGCAAGTTGGGAATGATTCTTGCTACCGCTGGTGGTGCCGTAGGTTTGGGTAACGTATGGCGCTTCCCTTATATGGCTGGTCAGGAAGGTGGCGCAGCCTTTATCTTGGTGTACATCGGATGCGTGCTTTTGCTCGGCATCCCTTGTATGATTTCGGAGTTTATCATCGGTCGCCATGGTGCTTCCAATACAGCTCGCGCCTACACCAAGCTTGCCAATGGCACAGCCTGGAAGTGGGTGGGATTTCTGGAAGTGCTCACGGGTTTCCTGATTACGGGTTACTATGCCGTGGTTTCGGGTTGGTGCCTTCAGTATGTGTATGCCAGTATCATAGGCGAACTGCATGGTGATGCCAATTATGTGACTCAGTATTTCCAGGAGTTTGCTGCCGATCCGTTCCGTCCTGTATTGTGGACGGTGGTTATTTTCCTGATTTGTCATTTCGTGATTATCCATGGTGTTCGTGGCGGTATCGAAAAGGCATCCAAGGTGATGATGCCGCTGCTTTTCATCCTGCTGCTCATTATCGTTGTGGCTTCCTGCCTGTTGCCTGATGCGGGCAAGGGTGTAGAGTTCCTGCTCAAGCCTGATTTTGGAAAGGTAGATCGCAATGTGTTCCTCAATGCCTTGGGACAGTCGTTCTATTCCATGAGTATCGGTATGGGCTGCATCTGTACCTATGCATCTTATTTCAGTCGCCAGACCAATCTCTTTAAGTCGGCATTGCAGATTTCTGTCATTGACTTGATGGTTGCTGTATTGGCGGGTCTGATGATTTTCCCTGCAGCCTTTTCTGTTGGTATTTCTCCGGATAGTGGTCCGTCACTCATCTTCATCACTTTGCCGAATGTCTTCAACAAGGCGTTTGCGGCACTTCCTGTATTGGGATGGATTATTTCCCTGCTGTTCTATGTACTTCTGTCAGTGGCAGCATTGACCTCTCTGATGTCGCTGCACGAGGTGAATACTTCGTTCTTCTACGAGGAGTTGAAGATCGACCGTAAGAAGGGTGCTTGGATTGTAACCATCTCCTGTGCCATCATTGGTGCATTCTGTTCGTTCTCATTGGGAGCTACCGATAAGCTTTCCTGGTTGGGCAAGACGCTTTTCGATTGGTTTGATTTCATCACCGGACAGATTTTCCTTCCAATGGGAGGCTTGCTTACCTGTCTGTTCCTGGGATGGTATGTACCAAAGAAGATTTTGAAGGATGAGTTTACCAACTGGGGAACCTTGAAGGGGCGTCTCTTTGGCATCTATTTCTTCCTGGTTAAGTTCGTGTGCCCTATCCTCATCTTGCTGGTGTTCTTAAACCAGTTTGGAGTTTTGGGATAATCGGAGTTTGGATATAGGGCATATATAATATAAGGTGTATTAACATTAACATCATGGAAACAAGAGGAAATTTTGGAAGTAAATTAGGCATTATTCTCGCCACGGCGGGATCTGCCGTAGGATTGGGAAACATTTGGCGTTTCCCATATATGACTGGTCAGAATGGTGGTGCAGCTTTCATTCTGATTTATTTAGTCTGCATCATTCTGCTGGGTTTGCCGGGTATGCTGAGCGAATTTATCATCGGTCGTCATTCTGCATCCAATGCAGCCCGTGCTTATACCAATCTGGGTAAGCACAAGGCGTGGGGTGCCTTGGGATTGATGGGAATCATCACTTCCATGATCATCTTCGGATTTTATTCCGTAGTGGCAGGCTGGTGCCTGCAGTATCTTTATGCCAGCATTATCGGTGGCGTGCATGGTGATCCTGAGTATGTAAAAAGCTATTTCCAGACTTTCGCATCCGATCCGGTTCGTCCTGTATTATGGGCATTAGGCTTTATCCTGCTCACCCACATGGTGGTGGTTCGCGGTGTGCGTAATGGTATCGAAAAGGCATCCAAGATCTTGATGCCGCTGCTTTTCATCCTGCTGGTGATCATCGTGATTGCTTCCTGCTCATTGCCGGGAGCGATGAAGGGAGTGGAGTTCCTGCTGAAACCGGATTTCAGCAAGGTAGATGAGAATGTGCTGCTCGAGGCTTTGGGACAGGCTTTCTTCTCGCTGAGTATGGGCACGGCATGTCTTTGCACCTACGCTTCTTATTTCAACCGTCAGACGAATCTCTTGAAATCAGCCACTCAGATTGTAACCATTGATACGCTCATCGCCATATTGGCTGGATTGATGATCTTCCCAGCTGCTTTCTCCGTGGGAGTTCAGCCGGATAGTGGTCCTTCGCTAATCTTCATCACCCTGCCTAATGTATTCCAGCAGGCTTTTGGCGATATGCCGGTGGTTAGTTACATCATCTCTGTATTGTTCTATGGCTTGTTGGTGTTGGCTGCTCTTACCTCTACGATCTCGATGCACGAGATTGGTACCGCCTTTATTTATGAAGAGGGCAAGATAAGTCGTGCGAAGGGAGCCTGGGTAGAGACGATAGTATGTGGTATTATCGCAGTATTCTGTTCCCTTTCTCAGGGTGCGGTAGAGGGCTTGGGCTTCTTCGGTAAGGATTTTCTCTCCAATTGTGATAATTTGACGGCGCAGCTTCTGATGCCGTTGTCTTCGTTCATCACCTGCCTGTTCCTGGGCTGGTATGTACCAAAGAAGATTGTACGTGATGAATTCACCAACTGGAATACGGTAAGTGGAAAGCTTTTTCCTGTCTTCCTCTTTACCATCCGATTTATCTGTCCAATCTGCATCTTCCTGATCTTCCTGCATCAGTTTGGAATCATCTAGTTCCTCACATATAGTCTTGTAAGGGCAAAAGCACCGTATGCCAATAGGGTACGATGCTTTTGCCCTTACTTTTTATATGCAGGTCTTGCCGGATAGTTAGAAACAGATGTAGGGCTTCAACCTTTCTATTTCGTCTGGTGGGAAATCCTTCAGCAGTTTGAGGTCTTCTATACTATGCAGTGGACCTTTCAGCCTGCGATAATCACAGATTTCCTTGGCTTGATAGAAGTTGAGATAGGGATGCTTCTTGAGCTGGTTGAGCGTTAACTTGTTGAGATTCATCTTGCGGATTTGCTGCTCGTCAATCTTGATATAGGCAATGGAAGATTCGGGCAATCCATCGATTTCTTCCAGCTGTTGGGCAGATGCAAATCCTCCCAGCCGTTCTCTGTATCTTACGATGCGGCTGGCATAGTAACTGCCTATACCGGGAATCTTCATCAGCAGCGTCGTATCGGCACCATTGATTTCGATATGCTCGTTGGCTCTCAGCTTATGTGGATAACTATAAACCTTGGTATCATCGTTTCTTCTATTATTATAATAAGGTGTATTGCGCCTTCCGCTTCTTCCATACCCTTCTTTTCCGTAGAAATCAGCCGCAGGCTTGTAATCGTCGGCTATCTGGATAAACGGCAACAGCACCTCGTAGGTTCTCTTGGTGATGCCATAGACCCGGGCGAAATCGGATGGGCGGGAGAAGATGCCGCCTTTCTCCCGGAAACGGATGATGCTTCTGGCTTGCCAGCTTTCTAATCCCAGTCGTTCGAAATCCTCAGCGCTAGCCGTATTGGGATCAAAAGGGAAGAGTTCGTGCACCATACCTTCTTCTTTGCTGTATAAAGGATGAGATTTGGAGGCGTGATGGATTTTGGCAGATGATGCATCTTTCTCTTGATTGCTGTTTGTGGAGTCTAGTTGGGAAGTCACAGGAGCATCGTTCTGCTTTTCCTGAATCAGGAACGTGAGAGAAACACACACAATCATAATGGCAAGCAGGGTGAGGAGAGCTTGTCGGTCTTTCTTTTGAAGGTAAAAAATGTCTTTGAACTTCATAAGCTCCGATTTTATAGGTGAGTCGGGATTACTGGACTTTATGGGGGCACTTATGCGTCCGTAAAGTACTGATAATCAATAGACCATTTTCTTGTTTTTAGTAATGTTTCACCGAGTTTTCACTTCAATATAGACCTGCAAAATCCTGTAAAACAAGCATTTTGCAGGTCTATATTATTATTTTTCTGCCTTTTTTTCAACGGTGCGACCAGCCTGCAGCTTCTCAACTTGCTCACGTAACCAGGCAATCTGATCCGCCTGCTGTTCTATCAGAGCCTTCTGAGATTCGATGACACTCATCATTAATTCAGGGCTTGAATTGATGTTGACGGTAGAGTTGGAGATGTGGTGGACATTAGTTCCATTCCTTTTCGATTCAAACTCCTCTTCAGTTAAGAAGAAGTCCTGTATAGGAACTTGGAAGAATTCTGATAACTTCTCAATATGTCTACTATCGATGTGCACTCTATCGCGAAAATAAGTCATCGTGATCTTGGTCGTCTCGCCAAAGACGAATTCAACAAGAGAGCGAACTGATCTGCGTTGCTCCTTGCGCAAACGATCTACTAAATTTCCATTGAACATAACTAAATATATATTTATAAACGTTAAATAACACCGCAAAACTGGGGATAAATCCCCGAATATTTGGGTGTTTTGAATTTTTGTCGTATATTTGCCCACAAAAATAGTAACAATATTCGAGATATGCAAGAAAATGAAGTTAAAAAAAGCGCAATAACCATTAATGATTATTACGCAAAACTCAGTAAAAAAGAGAAATCCCAGATACTTGGTTATCTGATTACTCATTACGGATTCCGGTACAACACCATCCAGCAGAAGTTGACCGGAAAGAGTGATTTCAACCCTAGAGATATGCTGGTAGTTCAAACAGTTATAAATGAGGATTTATGGAGAAGCTAGTGGAGTTTTTCGTATCTTCGCAAGGCGAAGTATACTTCTATGGCCAAGATGGCGCTATGCATAAGTATGACATGAGTCAAGCCGAGCTGATTAGAGAGTTGGCTGACCTCATCGAACGTATGTATCCTATTGCATACAAGGTCCTCTATGAGGAGAATATCAAGAGCAAGCGCAACAATCTCTATCATCGATTCCTGATTACGAATCGATTCATCAGATGCAATCTAGGCTCTAATGATACACTGCAGTATGACATCGAGAACAGTATGTTCAATCTGGAGAAGGTTCAATGCCCTCTTCGAGGTCTCTGCCCAAAAGAGGGCATCATCTGTTGCCCAAAGGTAAAATCTCCATTCTTTCCTAAGGAGTTGGAGGTTGTCAAACTGTTTTCGAGAGGCTATGTAGCAAGAGAAATTGCTGATATTTTAGGCAAGTCCGCCAATACGGTTTCAGCTCAGCTGCGTAAGATGACTAAGCGACTGAAACTCAAATCTAACCGAGATCTGATTAAGGTAGTACATAGCATGCACCTATGATATGTGATTCTTGCAGATACAAGCGCAATTGCATTAATGGGCGTTGGTGCTTAAAGTTTAAAAGATATGTGGAGTACAGTAAAGATATCAAAGCGTGTGAAGAGTTTAAAGAATAAAATGATATATGATCTCATCATTTGCAAAATGATAGAAATAGGTTTCTGCGTAAATTCATCGGACAGATTAGTTATTCAGAATGAATATGGCATTTTAGCATATTTACAATTGGCTGATGGCAGTGAATATTGGTGGTGCGATGATGGAATCTGTTTTATGCGTATAGGCGGATTAAGAGACAGAATGTTGAGATATGAACCTCTAGATATTAGAAAATAAAAAATGGCAAACAAGAGAATTATAGTGGAGTGTCACAATTCTTGCGCACGCAAGAATGGCGTAAGATGTACATTCTGGGGTATATACCATCGTGAGCTATACCGGGAGAAGCATAAAGAGAATGAAGCTTACGAGCAGTTTATGGAGAAGGAGAAATGCTCCTTCTATCGAGGAAAGAGAGGTGGAAAATGAGAATTAAATTCTATTCCGACTGCGAAATTATGGCAGCAATGCCAAAGCGGGGGGGCAAATATAAGGGCGTCCTCACAAATTTGATGATGGAGCGTAGTATGAGCTATAGGAGGCAAATAAGCTATTACATCAACGCAGACATCGATAAGATAATGCGCAGATTATCCTAGTACTTTCCATATTCACAAGTCTAGTGTAATTTTGCAGACGCAAAAAATATACAGATATGATTAAACAAGAAATTATAGATCGCATCATAAGTGATGTACCTATTCAAGATGTGGCCAAGGATGAAGGCATCAACTTCGTCAAGGAGAAAGGCAACAGATCATGGGCAACATGCCCATTCCACAACGAGAATACACCATCATTCTATGTTGATACAGGAATGAACGTTTGGAGATGCTTCGGACAATGCCGCTCTGGTGGCAATGTCATAAGCCTCTACCGCAAGCTAAAGAATGGCCTGCCATTCCCAATTGCGTGCAAGGAACTGGCCAAGAAATATCTCAATGAGGATATCGATGACGAGTATAAGCCTAGCCGGGAGGACGAGGAGAGACAGAAAGAGCAAGAAGCCTTGCGCATAGCTTTAGACTATGCGCAAAGCTACTTCGTCGAAGAGATGCATAAAGTCAATACAGGTGCTAACAAGGCCAGGGAAGTGGTGCGCAAAAGATGGGGAGCCGATGCAATCGATGAATTCGGTATTGGCTATGCTCCAGCTGATGGATTCATCAGCTGGGCAATGAAGAAGCAGCTTGATCTTGATCTGTTAGAACAGGTAGGTTTGATAGGTATGGGCGAGCGAGGCAAGTTCGCTATGCTTCGAGATCGATATACAATACCTATCTATGACAAGATGAGTAGAGTTATCGGTTTCACCGCCAGAACTCTATCCGACAACTCAGATATCTGCAAATACCTCAACCTAAAAAACTCTCCTGTTTATCACAAGGATACTTCTGTTTTTGGCATCAACTTCGCACAGAAGGAGGCGAGACTGAAGGATAAGTTTTACCTGGTAGAGGGAGCGCCTGATGTAGTCAAGCTGCAGTCGATAGGCATCCTCAATACAGTAGCATCACTGGGTGGTTCCTGGACTGAGAATCAGCTGAAGCAGCTCTATCGAGTGAGCCGCAAGGTGACTTTCATTCCAGACGCAGATACACTGAAACCAGGTAATGAATTCCCGGCAGGTACCGCTAACGTCTTCGCCAATGGCCGGGCAGCGCTGCAGGTAGGCTTCACCGTCAATGTGCGTGAGATTCCGGTTGATTATCCAGCACCCAAAAAAGAGGATCCGGACTCCTGGATAGTCGATAAAGGTCATTTCCTGCAGATGAAGGAAGAGGAATTCATCTTTTGGTACTGCAGGCGTAGATATTGGCCTTCTGTCGAGGATATCGAGTCATATACGACCGAGGATAGATTGCAAGCAATCGCAGACATCTGCGGCCTCCTGATGCTGATCAAGGATGAAGACCTGCGAAGCAGCTATCTGACAAGTCTCATATCCAACTACAAGCACTCAAGAGAGTGGAAGGATACGCTCAAGAGAGCCAAGGAGGCAGAACTGAGCGAGAAGCAGGAGCGAGAGCGCAAGGGAGACATCAAGATGCTCCGTGAATTCGGTTTCACGGAACACGATAATTGTTATTGGGGTACCAATAAAGAGGGTGATGAAATCCAGTGGTCGAACTTCAAGATGAAACCTCTATTCCACATTCGCGATGATTTCAATCCGGTCAGACTCTTCGAGATAAAGAATAACAGTGAGGAACCATCAAGGCTCATCGAGCTAAATATGGATGAGATCACATCCAGCAGCTCACTTCGCAAGCGCCTGTTCGGTATTGGTGATTATATCTGGATGGCCAGAGATGAGCAGCTTATCAAGTTACTAGGCTATCTCGGTAGAGTGACCGAGACTGCAGACCCTATCAAGCAGCTAGGCTGGCAGCGTGAAGGCTTCTATGCCTTCTGCAATGGCGCCATCGAAGATGGAACCTGGCAGCCTATCGATGATATGGGTATCCTCAGATTATCTGCAGGCAAGTTCTACCTGCCTGCAATGAGCAAGCTCAATAAGGATAGCCGAGAATTGTACGTGTCAGAAAAAAAGTTCCGTCATGAGAAGCTGGTGGAGCATCCAACTTCACAAGCTGAATTCTTTGCAAAAGTGGTGCAGGTCTTCGGTGAGAATGCCATGGTAGGTCTATGCTTCTACATAGCCACTCTGTTCAGAGACATTGTCATCAGCAAGAGCCGTTCCTTCCCTCTCCTAAATGCATTCGGCCCTAAGGGATGCGGTAAGACGGAATTCGCAGCGACTCTGATGAATTTTTTCTATAAATATGAAACGAAGTATGAGCCGCTATCCATCACCAATGCATCTATGCCGGCACTCTCCGATTATGTCGGAGGTGTAAGTGATGCCCTGGTGCATATCGATGAGTACAAGAACTCCATCACACAGAACAAGGTAGAGTGGCTGAAGGACTTGTGGAATGGTATTGGTCGAACTAAGATGAATATGGATAAGGACAAGAAGCTAGTGCAGGCGAAGGTTGATTCCGGCATCATCCTGACAGGTCAGGAGATGCCGACCGCAGATATTGCACTCTTCAGTCGCCTTATCTATCTGACATTCGACAAGGGCGAGCATACTCGTGAAGAGAAGATGAATTTTGAAGAGCTCGAGCGCTATCGACAGATAGGCGCTACGCACATCACCCTGCAGCTGCTTAAGCATCGAGAGCAGTTCCAAGCTTGCTTCGGCAAAGCCTGGAAGCAGGCTTCAGATGACCTAGAGAAGAGACTGGAGAGCGAGAGCATCCTAGACCGAATTATGACAAACTGGAAGGTTCCGGTAGCTGCTTACCTGGCAATTCGTGACTACATCGAATTTCCCTTCAGCTATTCTGAACTCATCGAGGTGGTTGTCAAGGGCATCAAGACGCAGAACTCGATGTGTAATACTACCGATGAGGTGGCTGGCTTCTGGAATATCGTCAATGCTGCAGTGCAGATGGGCGAACTGAAAAAAGACCAGGACTTCAAGATTAAGACAGTCGGCAGTCTGACTACAAATAAACTGAAAATCGACAACTGGGCGATGCCGAAGAGCATCCTGATGATCCGCAAGGACATCACTATGGCCATATATCGCAAGCTAGGCCGCCAGATGGATGAGAATCTCCTTCCTAAGGAGTCACTACTTCATTATCTGCAGATAGGTGCAGACTTCCTGGGATCGACCAAGAACCCGGAGCGTTTCATCAAGTTCAACCCAGGCGGAGTTCCGGAGACCGTAGAGAAACTGGATGCCGCAGGAAATATGGTTGGCCGTCAGAAGATATATTATAAGGATAGGCCACTCTGCTTCGATTACACAATGATATCAAACAGATATGGCATCGACCTCGATACCGAAACCGACAGCGACAGCAAGGATCCTGCAGCTATGACTGACAAGGAACTGGCTGAAGCAGGATTGCAATGTTTGCCTCTATAGTTATATATTTTTTGTTTAATGTATCTGAGCCCTGGTAGGTGAAAACCTTCCAGGGCTTTTTTGTTGACAATATGTATATATGTTGCAGAAAAAGTTATGGTAGATGCGCACGACTCGTTTTTGCTTGTGGCAATTGTGGCAATTCGGGCAATACTGATAATCAGCGTATTAAGAGTGAAATCGGTAGTGGCAATTGTGTGGCAATTTGTGGCAACGGAGAGATAAGTGTGGCAAAGGTTGTGGCAATTGTGGCAATATTTATATATAATGTGTCAATAAGATAACTAATATAATATTAATAATCAAGTACTTAACATTTTTGCCACAATTGCCACAACTTAATTTGCCAAAAATGGGTTCATCGAAAATAAAAACAAAAAATAACCGCAAATGAAGGTATTTTCCCCTTAAAACTTAGGGTGGTCTCAAATCTTTTTTGTAACTTTGCGAAGTTTTAAAATAAAAAATATGAATAAGTTTCTAGTTTATCTCCATGTTGAGCCATACATGAAGCAGTGGCTCATCCATTCCTTCGGCAATCCTGTCGAATTCCCTGCTAGCAGCAACGAGAATGCTGTTATCAGAAGATTCACACAGAAGCAGCCTACAAACCTTAAGCCAGAACTGCCATCAGCAGACGAGATCGCAATCTGCATACCTGCCTGCAAATACAAGAATCCGGCTACATACAATTATCTCTCTCATCAAGCCAAGAAGGCATTGACCGAGAGCATCAGCGACCTGTTCCGCATAAACATGTGGAATGACCTCGGAGACCTATCAGATACGTCCTGCAAAAAGATGTCCGCATTCCGTTCCTGGTGTTCCATGCACGGCATAGATGTCGAATACGCTGAGACCGTCCGCATGAAGTGGTACCGCATGCGCAAGTCATACCAGAACAGAGGTGTGAACCTCTTTAATCATAAAAGATGCAGAAATAACGATTTTTAACGCAAAAATCGCATATACCATATACCCCTTTTTTGAACAGGTGCGAACAACTGCGAAATATTAGTTTTCCACATTATTATATATAGTATGAAGAGATTGAGTTTTATCACTAAAGTGCAGCGAGTACCAGTGAGTGAGCTTCCGTTCGAGACGCTTACCTGCAACAAGACTTTTTCCATTCCTGGTTCTGACAAGTGGCCGAAGGTTAAGTGTCAGCGACCGGCAAAGCTAGAAATAACAGACAAATTAGAGGATGGAGTCAGATTATATACCCATAAGCTGACTCTTCGCCTTCCTGATGATGACCTGGATACGAGTGTTCCATACGCTTACCTGGTGACGGATCTGGAATCTAATAAGTATCTCATAGGTGTAGGAGATAGACCTTATCCTATCATCAATATGTCAGATATCCATCCTGATTCACTAGGCTCTTCTACCTTCGTAGAGGCGGTCATTCAGTGGATCTACACGCGAAAGGCACCAAAAATAGCCTGATTGTCGTATTTTATTTTTGGCAATTGCCAAATTACCTTTGCAGAAAAAAGGTAAGCAAATGAAATACGGAATGATGATTTGTGGTACCATCGGAGCCGGCTACGACTGGTGGTCAGGAACCTACGGTACACGTTCCAAGGACGTCAAGGCATACCTTGACGCCCATCAGGATGAAGAGGTGCATATCGCAGTCTCGTCACCTGGTGGATTTGTTGATGAGGGTCTGACCATGTATCAGCTCATCAAGGATCATGGCAAGGTCAATGTGCATATCTTGGGTATGACAGCCTCCATCGCTACGGTTCTCTGCATGGGAGCCAAACATGTGGATATGTCGGTGGGCAGCACAATGCTCATACACAATGCCTCCACTGGAGTCACCGTGTGGGAGTCTGCTAACAAGGCCAAGCTTGATGAACTCATCAGAGATTGGAAGAAGCAGCGTGATGACCTCGATACAATCGACAAGGTCATCGCATCTGTCTATGCCAAGAAGTCGGGCAAGTCAAGCGATGATATCCTCGCTCAGATGGAAAAAGCGAACTGGCTCAGTCCAGAGCAGGCGCTTGAAATGGGTCTGATTGATGAGATCAAAGACCTGGATGAGGAGGATAAGATGCGACAGACCAATCTTGCCAAGAGATTCAATAATTCAGTATGCTCAACACTCGGTCTTCCTCCACTACCTCACGTGACCGCAGCTGATGAGCCTAGCAAGACATTCCTCGAGAAAGCTTACAACTCTCTCAAGGATATGTTTAAAAACAATTCTCAAATAATTAAAATGAAGAAGAAATTCCTCAACCTTCAGACCATCCTTGACCGCAAGGATGATTTTGAGGTTACCGATGAGAAGATTACTCTCACCGATGCAGAGATGCAGAAAATCGAGGATAGCCTTGTTCAGAAGCAGAAAGACTTCGAGGAGAAGTCAACTGCTCTCGACGCAGCTGAGAAGAAGGTCAAGGACCTGGAGGCTCAGATGGCCGAGAAAGACAAGGCTATCGAAGACAAGACTAAGGAGATCGAGGACTTGAAGGGCGCACCTGGTGATGACACCGTTGATGCACCTTCAACAGCACCTCAGGCTTCTCCTCGCGATTGCTATAATGCTTTATGTAATATTTAATGGCTGAACCAAAAAATATTGAGATTACACCTGATGAGCTTGCTAAGAGCTTCATCACGTACCGCAAGGATATTCTTCAGATGCCAATTCTGGCGCTCGAAGAAGTTACAAAATATATGCAGCTGCGCCAGGGCGTTCGCTATGCTGAGGAGGTTGGAGAGCTCGCTGGAGCATTCGAGATTGGTCCATTCTCTTACACCCGCATCGACGATGAGCAGGTGAAGATTGTTGGTCGCAAGCTCGAGACCTTCCTTGGTTCCGGAGTCAAGGAATTCAATCCTAACTCTGTAGTACAGAGCATCTATGGCTCATCAGTAGTGCAGGGTGAAGCTCTGAAGAACACTCCTATCACCAAGTTGGTAGCGATGTACCTGTTCAAGCTTCTTGGCGAAGCTTTCCGCAACAGCATCTTCACCGCGAAGCGCAATGATGCTGGTAAGACTACCGCAGAACTGTATAATGGTTTCAAGACCATCGCTGATAAAGAGGTTATTGCTGGTAATTTAGCTACAGCAAAGGGCAACCTCTTCAAAACCACAGCCATGACAGCTGAGAATGCGGTTGATGTGACTGAGGAGTTCATCGATGCAGCAGATGAGAAGCTGAGAGGTGAGGACACCATTCTCTTCTGCAACAAGAAGAGTAAGACTCTGTACGAGAGAGCATACCGAAATACTTACGGTCATCTCAACTACAACAAGGAGTTCAACAAGACTTACATCGATGGTGACCAGAAGTGCGAGATTGTAGGTCTCTCTTGCGTTCCTGATGGCTTCAAGCTCATCACACCTAAAAAGAATATGCTCGTCGGCATCGCTACATCTGGTGAGAAGTGCAACTTCGAGATCGAGAAGAGCCTTCGTTCACACTTCCTCCTCGATTTCGTCGCTACTATGTTCTTCGGTTGTCAGTTCGAGTCGATTTCTAAGGAGCGAATCCTGGTTGGTTATGACACTCTCCCTACAGCATAGGGAGAGCGTCTGATAGTTTAACAATTATACATTATATATATGGCACAGAAAAAATCATGTACTGATGGTGTCAACCTCTACGAGGATGTGTTGAAGTGCCCTGGTCAGAAGCGACTGCCTGGTACTCGTGCATACGGATGGTTCATCCCTCGCAGATGGATCACAAAGCTGGCAGAGCCACAGAAGGAGGCTGCTACAACCCTTAAGGACTACCTTATTATCAAGGAGTCTCATACCTTGCAGGCAGATAAGAAGTGGATCAGACTGGAGTTCATTCCAGACAAGTCTTCCATGGCTCCTGAAGCTCAGGGCGAAGAGGGCAGCAAGACGATGAACAACAAGGCGACTCTTGTACTTCCTGGTACCGAGGAGGAGCAGCAGGCTACTGCTTCCATGCTCCTCAACGAAGACGGCATCTTCCTCGTTCCTCAGCGTAACGGCAAGGTTCGCCAGTTCGGTGACGATGCCTTCAATGTCTCCGTCAATCCTTCAGCAACTACAGGTGCTTCTGTCACCGATGAGTCTAACACTACGTTGGAGATTTCAGTTCCGTGCGAAACCATGCCTCCATTCTACTATGGTGACATCGTTACCGCTGATGGTACATATAGCGGTGAGACCTGCAAGCTGAAAGCGACAGGTGACGTGTAAGCAAGTCCATTTTTTATAATTCTCATAGTTTAAGCTGGCGAGGCGATGCTGATATGCTCGCCTCGCCTTTTATTTTTAGATATGATTGATAAAACATTCACACAGAAGATCAGTCAGTGGTTCGATAGCGAACATACTGACGAGAATATTCGGGAAGGAGCAATGATGCTCCTGCAGATTAATAACAATAAACATCTCTATCAGGTCATCAGCTTCAATCCGCAAGGTAAGCTGGAACTGCTCAAATATGAGCTGCGCAAGCATCTCAACTATCGCAATGCTGGTATGACGCTTGATGAGGTCAGAGACTACGACAATGCGGTGACTCCTATCCTTCAGGTTGCAGTAGATCGTACTACTGAAGCTGATGAGCAGGCACCTGATTTTATCCCTCATCTCCCTCAACTCTGCGGGGATAATGTAGTACTCTGCCCTGATGCCATCATTGCTAAAGGTAAGCGTGAGGACCACAATCAGCTCCCTGCTCATATCCAGGATATCTGGGAAGCAAATGCTGCGCTGTGGAAGAAAATCAAGGAGCATTTCGAGGCTTGCAAGGCATACACTCAGTCTTGCGACAGATACGAGGGATTGCATGCTGCAGATGAGGGCTTCCAGCAACTCCTCGGCACGCTTAAGCAGGAGTACTACGCATACAAGCAGGGCATGGAGGTCTATGACCATGCCACTGTGACGAATCCAGAAGATGAGCCGGAAGAGCAGCAGACCGATGCTGCCATCACCGCCAAGCAAATAAGCAATGCGCGATCCTATATCACAAAAAGCCTGCCGAAGATTATCGAGTTGCAGGAGAGTGGTGAGGCAGACAAGGCTGCTGCCTTGCGTGACAAGGTCAACGAGCGAGTGCAGCTGCTTGTTTCTGCCAAGGCTGAACTCACAGCTGATACCATTGCCAAGATTCAGCAGGCAGGCATCGAAATGCAGCCAGCTGAAGAGCAGCAGGTAGAGGAAAATGCAGCTGAGACAGAGGAGAAGGTAGATGAGAGCGAATCAGATACAACAAGTTCTGAAGCCGCTTCAGCAGAGTAGCTCGCAGGTCTATCTAGGTCAAGGCCTTCACACTCTTGGCTTGTTAGGCTGGATTCTGGAGCAGACCGGTCCGGCAGATGTTGCCGTCACGACCTTCTCTACTTCCGATGCCTTCCTGTGTGGAGTCATCAACCTTCGCAAGCGAGGGTTGATAGACCATTCTACGTTAGTGGCAGACATTAAAGCTTCAAGCAAAACTTTAAAGCTAAAACGCTTGATGACAGAGGCTTTTGATGAGGTTAAGCTTACGCTTAATCACTCGAAGATTATGTTGGTCAGTAACGCAGAGTGGTTAGTCTCCGTGATCACATCGCAGAATCAGACGTATGGTGACCGGGCGGAATGTACCTTCATCTCTCTCGATAGAGACGTCTATCTCGATATTCATAAAATGCTCAATAATTTGCTAGATGATAAGAACACAATTTCCATTCCTCGAGGAGAGTGAATTGTACCTGCAGGCGGTATATGATTATGCAAAGACCATGACGCCAGTGGAGGAGATTCCCATCCTGATGGACCTGCCTCCCGATGAGTCTGTGGCTATGCAACTGGAGCTGCAGGAGCCTAGATCGCCATATCGCAGGCGCTATCTTAGAGGTTTAGCGGAAACCGCTAATGAGTTGAGAACCAACAATATTGCATTGGCAAATGTCGGTTCTCCTGGTGCATATCAGGCAGTGATGACTCAGCTATCGCAGATTATTGCCAAAATCTCTTGATATGAGTCTTCCAGTCAATGTAGATGATTATATGAAGTACATGCCTCTCAACGAGGATGAGCTTCAAGACCTTCATCTCTCCGCTATCGTCAAGGCGAGAGTGGAGAGACTTCGGGGGTGCTATGCATTCTGGCTGCGCTACCCTCGATACACCGTCCGTGAGATGGTTGATCAGGATAAGGCAATGTTCGGTGTAAGCGAGAGCCAGGCATACGATGATATCCATCTCTGCCAGCTGATGCTGGGCAACCTCAATGCCGCATCCAAGGAGTTTTGGCGGTGGAAGGTCAATCAGGAGATTGACGAGGACCGCAAAGCAGCCTTGGCTGCAGGTGACTTCCGAGCGCTTGCCGTGATGCAGAAGAACCGCATCAAGAACAATCGCACCGATACTCCTGATGAACCAGAACTGGCATTCGACAAGATTGTTCCTGTCGAATTCCGTATGACAGATGACCCGACGGTCATCGGTTTGCAGAAGATTCCGAATCTTCGTGCAAAAATCAAGAAAATGGAGAAGCGCTATTCTATGCCTGACATAGAGGACGCTGATTTCGAGGAGATTCCAGATGATAGCAGCAAGTCAACCTAAACAGCTCTTCTTCAATGATGTTCAGTCTCGGGTTCTGCAGCTTATGCCCAAGACGCTAATCTGTGAGTGGGGGCGTGGAACAGGTAAGGGTGTGGTCGAGGCAGGCCGCATCCTCTATGCCGTCCAGCACATGCCAGGCTGCTGCCTCGGCATGGTGGCTCCCTCTGTCAAGCGATGTCAGACCAATATTCTTCCATCTGCCCTGGTACACCTGGAGGAGTGGGGATACAAGCGAGACGTTCACTACATCGTGGGTAAAAAGCCGTGGAAGGCGCTCCACTGGCAGGATCCGCACTTCCAGCCTATGAACTGGGAGAACACCGTAGCCTTCTACAATGGCAGCTACCTCAACATCATCTCTCAGGACCGCAGCGGTACCTCCAACTCCCTCTCACTCGACCATGTCTTTATCGACGAGGCAAAATTTATTGATTGGGAGCAGCTTAACAACGAAACGCTCCCTGCCAATCGAGGCAACAAGCAGCTGTTCGGTGACTGCTGCCTGCACCATGGCCTTACGATTACTTCAGATACTTCTGCGACCAAGAAAGGTTCCTGGTTTATGTCGTGGGAGAAGAAGATGGATAAGGAGCTGATTGCTACTCTCGAGACGGTACTGGTGCATCTGCACAGCATCCGCAACAAGCTGGCTGCTCACCCAGAGCGGTACGATTACTACATGTCGCAGGTGCAGAAATATGAGAAGGTTCTGCACTCCCTCCGCTCCTATGCCCTGGTCTATTCCAGGTGTTCGAGCATTCAGAACCTCGCTGTTCTGGGCGAGGACTTCATCAGGCAGATGAAGCGAGATTTGCCTAAGATGACTTTCCTCACAAGCATCATGTGTCAGCATGTGGGTATTGCCATGGACGGATTCTACTCCGGTCTTGACGAGGACCGAAACTTCTACACAGCGCCCAATACTTCGTATCTGGACGCACTGCAGTATAAGTTCAACCCGAAGAAAGACAAGATCGATTGCCGAACTGATGGAGATATAGAGGACGGTTTACCGCTGATCATCGGACTGGATGCCAACACCAATATCAACTGTATGGTGGTGGGGCAGGTAGGTTCTGACCAGCGCCTCCGCATCATCAATTCGCTCTACGTGAAGTATGAGCGCAAGCTTCCTGAGGTTGCTCAGGACTTTTGCGAATATTACAAGTATCTCAAGAGCAAGAGGGTCATATTCTACTATGATGCGACCTTCGTAGGCAACTCTTATGCAACTCACACCGATGACTTCTATCAGATCATCTCGAGAGTGCTCAGGCGCAATGGATGGCTGGTGACTGAGGTCTATATCGGAAAACCTTGGAATCACTTGCAGAAGCAGGAACTCATCAATCGAATGTTCAAGGGCAAGGCCAACCACATGATTCTCATCAACCAGGACAACAACGAGGACCTGATTATCTCTATCGAGAGTGCCGGCTGCTACAACAACGGCAAGGATAAGCGAGGCGAGAAGCTGGTGGAGACTGACGAGGACCGCCTTGAGAACCGAACCGACTTCTCCGATGCCTTCGATACCGTCTGCATAGGTGCAGAGAAGTTCCCGCAGAGCGTTCTCTATACGGGTAGCATGAGCTGCCATTTTCCGACATAGGTTTTTTGATTTATATAATTTACTAGTTTTTATTTTTTGTCTTTTATTATTTTACTTTTTCTGGTGGCTGTTGCTCGTGAGAGTAGCAGCCATTTTTCATTCTTGCTGCAGAATAGGTATCGCCCTTGCAGGTCGATGGTTGTTTTGTCTGCTTTTCCGTACTTTTTCTTATTTCATTCTCGAAGCTCGATGGTCACTCATCCGAATTTTCCTGTGCGAAGGTAGCTTCTGGCGATTCAAACCGCTGTATGAACCTGCACTAAGAAAAGCCAAAGATTCTTCACGCAAGCTAAATCTTTACCTTTTCTTACCACAGAACCCCACATCTGTTTGCCTCTGCCAGCGCATTGTTATGCACAGGAAAAATCGAAAGAGTGACCGAGCTTTATACGGAATGAAATAAAAAAAAATACTCCAAAGCAGGGAGATTGGAAAAATCTCTGAGATCCCTCGCATAACCAGAATAGAAATTTAACAAGTTTAATGGATATGAGACAAAATTATTTAGTGGAATACGTTCCAAACGCTTAAATCAACCTTTGCGTTGACAAGAATCAGCAGAGAGCTAATAATCAGCTTATCTACGATTTCAAGGCAGGTAAGGCAGCAGCCACACGTTTTTGCGCTGAGTTGTTAATCAACTATCTGACAAGACAATACGGCAGATTGTTGGAGGACTTTGTTGTAGTTTTCGCACCCTGCAGCGCACAATGGAAGTATTACAAGAGATTTGGCTATCTCGCTGCTATACTCAACCAGGCAGGCATCAAGACCGCAAACGAGCACGTTCGCATCTATGGCGAGCGCAAGCCTACCCACAATGGCGGAAGCCATCACGTGAGCGAAGAACTCTATCACGTGGCTATCGATGGCAGCTACTTTGCTGGAAAGAACGTCATCCTTTTCGATGACCTCCTGACAAGCGGTCAGACCATCAACGAGTTTAAGGAGCAGCTGGAAGCTGCAGGAGCCTACATCGAGCGAGAGATTTTCGTAGGGCGTACAATTCATCACTGCCCTATCAGCAACAGAGGAATCCTGCAGGAGATGGCAGAGGGCTTCTACGAAGCAGTAGCAGCATCAAAGAGATGTTATCCACAAGGTATTTATAACGTAAAGTTGAACAATAATAAAGCAGCATAATATGAAGAAGTACAATGATATACTAGCAGACGAGAGACCGGAATACAAGGCAGCTAATTACGGATTTGAGAATCTGAGTAACACTGAACTGCTATCGATGGTAATCAACCGAGGAGCAGGAACGAAGGAGAGTATCAGCCAGGCAAGGCAGTTGATGAACATAGCAGACGGGAAACTGAGTAACCTTGCAAAGCTATCAATGGATGAAATGCAGGTGGTGCAGGGCATCGGAGACTGCAAGGCGCTGGCAGTACTCGCAGCCCTAGAGATAGGCAAACGCAGGGCAAGAGAGCAGGCAGGCGTGAAGCCAGACCTAGGCAGCAGTCTGGCAATCTACAATTATCTCCATCTGCAGATGGCAGACCTCAATGTAGAGCAGGCGCACATCCTGCTGATGAATCAGAATTTCAGACTCATCAAGCACGTGAAGCTGAGCGAGGGAGGAATCACAGACACATCTGTAGATGTGAGGGTGATGATGAAGGAAGCAGTAACCGCAGGCGCAACCATTATGGCGCTGGCTCACAACCATCCAAGCGGAAGCCCAGCACCAAGCAGGGCAGACGATGAACTCACGAGAAAGGTGAAGCAGGCTTGTGATATTATGCGAATCTTCTTTATGGACCACGTGATAGTAACAGATGGAAACTTCTACTCTTATCACGACAAGGGTAAGCTATAGGACGAAGGGCAGTGAACTCACTGCCCTTTATTTTTTGGGGCTATCTCGCTGGTGACCGCTGGTGCAGGGATGGCAGAAAGATGGCAATCGGCAGGGCAAACGGAAGGAGAAAAGGCAATTGCCACAAGGGAAAAAGCGCTACATATACCGCTCTATTTTCGGGAGGCAATTGCCTCCGAGCGTAGGGCAGTGGAGGCTACCCTTACAGGGAAGCACGCTCCTTTTTTCTCAACTTTCTAAAATTCCGTGAATTTCAGCAAGTTGGCAAAAATGACCGTGGAAAATTTGTGCAAATGCAGCAAATTTTGCAATCGTTTTGCAAACGATTGCCACCCGAAAATGGCGACTTATGACAATTCCTGCAGAATTGCCACAAGAAACGCGCCATTTTCGGGTGAACCCCTCCATTACATTACGGGGTAAAAGAGGAAAGGACATTTCTTGACATCATTCTGCAAATGATGAAAAAAAGCGGTATATACATTATTTATATATAGATTTGGGGGCATTAAATGTTAAAATTACCGCAAAATTAGGGTGTTTTTACCTAAAAACGCGGTGTTTTTCTTGTTTTTCCGAATTATTTTCGTACCTTTGCACATGCTATAATCTAGCATCAATTTCATTCATTGTGCTTCAGGGGAAGTATACCGATTTTTATTTAGTTAGGGTGAAAAAATATATATTTCCATTAAACTACTAAATGGCATTCGTCGTGAGATGAGTAACAAGGGTGCCGGAGTTGCGATAAGCTCCTCGGCTTCGATGCCAGGCATCCACCAGAAGATGCTTAATTCCTTTTAAATTTTTAATGTTTAATTTTGGTTAGATAAGAATCAGTAGGGTTCAAAGTTGTCAATAGGTTTTTAGTAATAGATTTTAGGTAATAAGGTTTTTTTAGTTTTGGAGCCATCCGTGCGTGACGCATAGATGGCTTTTTTCATGCCCAAATGTTAAATCTTAGTTAATATAGCAAAAAAGCTACCTAAATATTTGGTAGTTTGTAGCTTTTTTGCTACCTTTGCAGTGTCAAAATGACAAAGAGTTCATTGATTTTATGAAAACAAAAGATTTGATTATGAGACTGAGAGATGCGGGATGCGTCCTGTCTCGACATGGTGGAAATCACGACAAGTGGACTAATCCTAAAACGGGTGTGTCGCAGTTCGTACCAAGACATAGTGGAGAGGTTCCTACGGGACTTGCCAATAAAATCTTGAGAGACTTGGTTGGGGGTTAACCCCAACCTTCCACCTTCAAATCCTTTTGTATTTTATGAGGGATATGGACTCTTTTTTATAAGGTAACTATAAAAATATTATATTAATATGAAGGTACAGATTATAGTGGAGCAGGCATCTGATGGCAAGTTTTGGTGCTATACAGAGCAGGGCATCGGAGATGTTGGTCTGAGTGCCATTGGTGACTCTGTGGCAGCAGCAAAAGCTGACTTGATGGAGTGCTACGAGGAAGCAAGGCAGGATGCTGAGGAGAACGGCAAGACGTTTCCTGAGGTGGAGTTTGAATATAAGTACGACCTTCAGTCGTTCTTCAATTACTTCTCGTTCCTCAATGTCTCGGACATCGCAAAGAGAGCGGGCATCAACCCATCGCTCATGCGGCAATATAGTAGCGGGGTCAAAAAAGCTGGAGAGAAGACATACCAGCGACTCAACGCTTGTATGAGCAATATTAGAGCGGATTTACAAGCAGCCGTCTTTTGATGGTTGTGTTTTCATAAAGTAATTAAATGAACTCTTGGCCCCTGGTGCGAGATGCATCGGGGGCTCTTATTTATTAATCAAATCTGCCTTGTATTCTTGCCTGGCTACAACCATCAAGCAAATGTGGCAATGGCTATTGCTACAGCTTCAATGACAGCAAGCAGAAAAAGGCGGTTGTTGTCTCTTTCTGCTATTTCTAACCGCTCGTTGGTCAAATTTATGCGTTCATTGGTCTTCTTGATAAAATCAATAACCCTATGCAGGGTAAGTTTCTTATTTCTTTCCATACCTTAATATATATATTATAATGTAAAAACACCGCAAAGTTAGGAAAATAATTGGAGATAATCAAAGAATATTGGGGAAAATCGGGGAAAATCGAGGCTGCCTGCAGAAAAATGTTAAAAATGAGTTAAACATAATAAATTTATTATGGAATATTTGTGTATATCAAAATTATTATGTACCTTTGCAGTCGAGTTAAGGAACATGTTTAATCAATTAAATTTTTAAGCTATGCAAGAAGATTTAGAAAGTGAAATCGAGAGAAAGAAAAAGGATATCGAAGACTTTCTCCGAATCGTGAAATTCACTGGTCTTTCGCAGAAGGAAATCGAAAAGAGACTTGATTATCTCTTGGATGACCTTTCAAGACTGATGAAGAAAAGAAAGTAAAGTTCAACTTCCCCTCCTTCGGGAGGGGATTACAAAATATATTATTGATATGGAAGATATTAAAAACTTATTTGAAGAATACAAGGCTCTTGCAGGCAATACCGATGCAAAGAGCGAGGAGCGAAAAAATGAAATTATCGCTAAGTTGGAAACTATGGATAAGGATGCTGTGGCTGAAGTGGCAAAACCATTCGTGGAGGAAAATGTCACTCGCCTGGAGGGCGAAGTGAAATCTCTACGCAGCCAGATGGATGCAGAGGACTACAAACTGCTTCCTATCTCTTATATTGCCAAGAACTATTTCAATAAGAGCGCATCATGGCTTCTGCAGCGTCTCAACGGATACCAGGTACGTGGAAAGGTTTATACGCTCAACCAGGAGCAGAAAGGCATCTTTAACCAGGCAGTCAAGGAAATAAGCAATCGCATCAGCGCATTGCAGTTAGCATAGCTAACATGTTCAATAACTCAACTCAGTCCCCGACACAGAGCCGTGCCGGGGACTTCTTATTATTCACATATATTTGATATTGATAAATGATATTATTACAAGATAATGAGACCTGCAGGCAGGCTCGCCTGATTCTCCGTGAGCTCATCAAGGGCGACAAGTCACGTGCGCAGCTCTGGGGCTCGCTGGTTGACAACCAGCTTGATGATGTTGACTTGAGGTTCCTCCTTCCACCATTGGCCAACGAGGGCTACATCTAGGAGTCTGAGGGCATGTGGCATATACTGGACAAGGGTGTGAAGTATATGCAGACTTACGACAGAATGATGCTGGAGAGCGCTGAAGGCTATCTGGAGGGTAGGCTAAAGGACACCAGTGAAAATCCTCAAGAGCGCAAGCAGGAGAGTGAAAGGAGATGGAATAGGAAGATGACTGTTATTGGAGTCATTCTAGCCCTATTATCCGTGTTAGCAGCTTACACAGAACCTCTCTTAGAGAGGGCATGGCAAGTGATATTATCGCTAGTGATTGACAAATGACTATGATATAGAGAGCCTTGATACGGCTCTCTATACTGTCAATATCGGTTCTTGACTTTTTCATACCTTAATATATTACGTAAAACACCGCAAAGTTAGGAAAATAATCGGAGAATTTCAGAGAAAATCGGAGAAAATCGGAGAAAATCGGGGAAAATCGGGGAATTTTCGAGGAAAATGCACGGAAAATCGGGGAATTTCCGAGGAATCCATTCCTCGAAGTGGCAGAACCGAAGGGAGATCCTGCGGTCGTTTTCGGTCGTTTTCAGTCATTTCCGGTCGTTTTCAGTCATTTTTGGTCGTTTTTCCGGTCATTTCCGGTCATTCCTGGTTATGATTCCGAATGATTCCGCAAAATCATTCCTTTTCTTTCCTTTTCATTCCTCAACCCCTCGTTTTTATGTTTTAGAGCATAAAAAAGTCATTTATTTCAAAATTTCTCGCTTTTTTTTTTGGCGGTTCCAATTATTCTTCGTACTTTTGCCAACGCTTATAAGACGATAGTAATCTATCCGGCAAGGCGACCGTTATCGCCTATGGCTTCTAGCCGCAGGCTTTTTTTATGCCTAGGAAAATCTTTTTTTCTAACTGGGAAAATAATTTTTCCCAACTGGGAAAATAGATATGCCCGATACATGGCGGCTGCATGAACCGTAAGATTTGATTTGTCCTTCCGGATAAGCCATCGTCTTATAAGCAACGGGGAATGCAGCCGCCACCCTTTTATACAATCGGCTGTTAACGCTTATAAGACGATGCAATATGCAGAATTCAATTTTATTAAGTGATGCGCAGGTAAGACCTGCAGGCATCAGCGTAGAGGAGGGCATCAAGGCCCTCAAGTGTGAAATCAAGAAGCTCGCCAAGACCAAGAGCGAGACCTTCTCCTGCCTTTGCGGGGAGACCGTGACCTATGGAGAGGTTGTGCTCACCATGGTTGGTTTCGCAGCTGTGATGGCGATAGTCATGATTGGTGGTTTCATTTTCGGAGGGGAGGTGATGTAGTTATGGAGGAGAATAAAAAGAATATCAATGACTTCATTGCCGATGTCGTTAAGTGTGATGGCATCCCTGAAGGAGAAGATCACATGCAGTATATCGATATGATAAGTAAAGCGCTGAGTGCTTGGGCAGATTGCAATGATAATAGAGGATATATTCTCATAGCAGTCGGAGAATCTAAAGTGGAGAACGGCTATCCTGAAGGCATGTTGACCAATTCTGCTTTCGGATTTGATGGAAACAGACATAAGCTTGTGGGCTTCTTAAGCGTACTTATGGCGCAAGATGAGAATTTCCGCAAATTGCTTTACTTAGCTCTTATGCTGAATAAAAAGAAGATATGAGCAAACCGAAGAATGTAATTGACCTCCACAAGAAGAGGCATAGAGTATATAAGGCGCTCATCGCTAGATACCTGGAGCTGGATTCTTACTACGTGCAGCTGTGGAATAATCTCCAGATATTACGAAGCGCGGCCAATCTTGTAACGGTTGCAGAGGTGCGAGATTACCTGTTTGATGCCATCAAGAGATTGGAAGCCATAGCTCTGAGAGTATGCCGCCAGCGAGATAAATATGATCTGTGGGCAGCCAAGATTTTCGAATCTTGCAATCTGATGTATTCAGCCTACGGACAAGTATATTCACCGGAAGAAGAATTCCCTTATAATGAAGAATGATTATGGAGAATGAAGATTATAACATCGATGCGTTCGAGACAGAATTACTCGACGCATACTTCAAGTTCCGTTCCAACCTGCCAATGAAGGATGAGGAGACCGGACTTGAATACAAGAAGAGTTTCAAGACCTCGCAGGATATCATCAGCGAGCTGAACTGTATGGGAGGCGTATCATACGCCTGCGTGAGTGACTACATGAAGAGTCACGGCTATGTCATCGCTACGCAACCGGACGGAAGCGTAGCCTGGGCAATCTGGGAAAGAGTTCTTATCATCAAATAGTTTATTTGCTAGATTTCATCTACCTGTTTTTGAAGCGGATGGCTGCTCGGGAGAGTAGTCATCCGTATTTTTATTTTGGCAATTGCCAAAGTATCTTTGCACTAAAAAAGATAATATGACCATCAATTCACTACCATCGGGCAAGGTGTTCCTGGAGAACATACCCGATATCATCATTCTCACAGCCAAGACAAGGCTGGCTGTAACCATCGCACTCGCAGACAAGACCATATACGAGGAGTATCTGTACCCTGCCGATGGCGAGGTGGTTGTCTCCGACCTGGCAGACATCTTCCGTCCTTACGCACGCCAGCAGCTTGCCGTGTCGGCTACAATCACCATCAGGGAGCAGACCGTGGAGGGCGAGTCAGAGACCGACGTGGCTACCAAGCAGGCGAGCCTGCAGGTGCTCTACACCTCCGTGGACATCGTGGGCGTAGATTGCGAGAGCTTCCTCGACAATCATTTCCTCACCCTGCTGCAGGAGTGCAAGCGCACCGCTATCGGGCGTCTAGAGTATCTCCACTACCTCGGTACCGGCACGGCTACCGTGACGGCATACTACAGGCAGCATGCCGCTGATGGCAGCGAGGAGACCCGCACATTCACCGCTACTGCAGTAGCTGGCAATGACATCTACACGACCATCGACGTTTCTCCGTCTCGCTTCACCGCTGATGCTCTCGACCTGCTCTACTACGAGGTAGAGGCAGGCAAGCGCCTCATGAGGTTCATCATCGACCCATCGCAGCCAGACTGCGCTCCGTGCCTCCTCTTCACCAATTCCTTCGGATGCCAGGAGCTCATCTACTGCGAGGGCAAGCACGAGGTGAATCCGGAATATACCAGGGATGCTGCCTACATAGGCGGTCTGAAGACCAACTATCGCATCACTGAGCAGCGCAACTTCAACGCTGATACCGGCTATCTGAGCCGCGATATGGCAAACTGGGCAGAAGACCTCTTCCGTTCCGACGAGGTCTATATCGTCAACTTCGTGGATGGCAATCCGGTGGTGGGCAAGCGCATCACCATCAACTCGTCAACGTCCAAGAATGACAACCTGCACGACACCCTTCCGCGCTTCACCTTCAGCTACGTCTATGCGCAGCGCCAGCACAACGTACTGGACCTGCAGAGAGGCGGCAGGATTTTCGATAACACATTCGACAATACGTTCAACTGATGACTATCAAGAATGCATATCATATCAATGATGTCTGTCTCCTCCTCGACAAGGCGAAGGCAGATGAAGCTGCCGTAAACCTGAAGGCGTGGACATCAGACGGCAGGGTCATCGACTACAGCGGATGGCTGGTCAAGGGTGGCAGCTGGCGAGGTGGATTCCATCGCCTGGTTAACCCGGCTAATGGCGAGGTTCGCACGGTGCCGGACATTTATATTTTCAACTTTTTAGGTAAACCAGTATTTCTATGAGCAATAAATATCAGATGCAGCAGATAGGTGGCAATGCCACCGTCTCCCGATATGCCGTAGTGGCAGAGGGAGTATCAGAAGTAACCAATGCTGCAACCATCGAGCAGCAGTATGGCCGAGACACAAGCTTTCTCGGATCAGGAGAGATTGGTGATGCTACCTTCCGGGCTCTCGAGGTGGGAGGCAGGTCATACGAGTATGTCAACTATGGAGATGATGACAACATTCCTTATCTCCTGCAGCAGCTCCTTCGCAAGAACATGGTTGCGCAGCGCGCCATGGCGTTCAACGTTCAATGCTGCTACGGGCAGGGGCTTCGGTTCATCGACCGGGAGACCAAGCAGGACGTGGCAGACGAGGAAATCCGCAAGTTCTGCCTGAGCAACAGCATACACGAAGTGTTCATGCAGCAGGCTACCGATATGAAGTTTTTTGCCTGGTCCGTGGAGGTCATCATCCTCTCTCGAGACCATAAACGCATCGTCAATATCCGACACAAGGACGTGTCCTACTGCCGCCTGCAGCGACCGAACAAGAGCGGTCGCATCGAAAACGTCTTCTTCGGTGATTTCAGCCATTTTCAGCAGGATCTCGAGGCAGAGGTCATTCCACTCCTGGATCTCTACGACCCTCTGGGCGACCTGCTGGCTCGCATGGGCAAGGAGCCAGACCCTTACACGGGCATCCGGGGCAAGGCTCCAAAGGATGGTACGAACTGCAAGTTCGCCATCATCAGCCGAATGCCTACACCAGGCATGCAGTACTATCCGATACCATACTATGCCAGCATCTTCGATGATGCCTGGTATGATATCTACAGACTCATCGGCATAGGCAAACGCTACATGATCAAGAACACGTCTGCTCCTCGCATACAGATAGAGGTGCATCGCGACTACTGGGATGAGCTCTGCAACAACGAGGGCATCATTGAGCCGGAAGAGCGCAAGGCGCGCATCCTGAAGGAGAAGGAGAACATCATCAATTTCGTCTGTGGCCCGGAGAATGCCGGCAAGGCGCTCATCACTGGCTATTATCTTGATCCGAACGGCAAGGAGCAGCGCATGGTGCGCATCATCAACCTCTCAGAGGGCAACAAGAAGGAAGGTGGAGACTGGGCTGAAGACATGAGCGAGGCATCCAATGCGCTCTGCTTCGCACTCGGCTGCCATCCGAACCTGATTGGAGCGACACCTGGCAAGAGCCAGATGAACAATTCCGGCTCAGACAAGCGGGAACTCTTCATCATGAAGCAGTCGCTCGAAAAGGCATCGCACGATATCATGGCAAAGCCGTGGCACGTCATCCTTCACTACAATCTGTGGGCAGATAAGAATATCACGGTCGATGTTCCGATGATTGAGCTGACAACGCTCGACAAGAACAAAGACCAGCAGACATCAATCGTTAACAATAATGGCAATGAAAATTCAGATAAGTAAAGAAGACTTCGAGCAGAGCATCCTCGTAGCGACAAGCTCGCACTCTGAGGTGTTCGAGTCTGTGAGACCTCATTTCTATGAGGCATACAACAATATTCAGAAGCGCTTCCTCGGGTACGTGGGCGAGGAAGCACTGGAGACGAGTGAGCGGCTATCGGCTGCAGTAGTCAAGACTGTATGCCTGACTGCATTCCTCGGCAACGTTCGCCATCTCGACCTGGTACTCACTCCGACAGGCTTCGGAGTAGTTGCCAACAATGAGGTCTCTCCTGCATCATCTGCGAGAGTAGAGGCGCTGATAGAGCAGTGTATGGTCGCATGCTTGAAGGCAGAGGGCGAAATGATTACCTGGTTGTCTGCAACAGAAGGGTGGGGTGAGAGCCTGCAGGCGAAGATGAGCATACCGCTTCTGGTCTTCAGCATCGAGCAGTATGCCTTCCAGGTGAAGCAGGAGCTATCATCCAAGCAGTGGAAGGATAAACTGTCAGCACTCTACGAAGCTGATGGGGTGATGCGCAGGGTCATATCTGACGAGCAGATGGATGATCTGCTAGAGATGGAGCGGGGAGCCAAGGACAAGGATGACACCGCGGTAGAACTCATCTTCAAGGTGCGCAGATGCATGATCTTTCTGGCTGAGGGTCTGCTGACAGCCTACTCAACAGAGCATGGCCGTCTGCTCAGATACCTCGATGCCAACCTCGATAAATTCAAATTATATGCGGATTCATCGGCATATAAAGCTAATCATTTCAAAGAATTCAACAATGAAAAATCAAAACCTGCCTTCGTATTCAATTCGTGACGGTCAGCGAGTCTTCGACTTCTCAGCTCCAAGTTCGTGGGAGGAGCTGCAGGAGGATGAGCTGCGCTATATCCTCACAATAATGACTCTGTTCCCGGATCAGACGGTAGCGAAATGCTACATACTCGCAAGATTCTGCGGCATCAAGGTGCTGAAGCATACCAGAACAGGTTGGAAGTGCAGCGTTCTCTGTCTAACAAAAAATGGCAAAAAGAAGCGGGAAGTGCTATATCTGAGCGAGGGCGAAATCCTCTCTCTCCTCAAAAACTTCGATTTCATCGGAGATTATACCTATTATCTGCCGCTCGACACGTGTGCCGGTCTCTATGCCGTGGAACGGCTCATCAGAGACGTCACCTTCTTCGATTATCTGCAGCTGGAAAAGAACTACCAGCTGTATCTTATCCACAAGGACGATAAGTTCCTGAAGAAAATGGGGTGGATTCTATACCGGAATGAATCCGGAGAATCCGATGAAACCGCCATTTTTCAGTCTTTTGAGCTCCTAAATGTCTTTATGTGGTACTCCTCCATCAAGGGATACCTGGCAGAGAACTTCCCTCACTTCTTCAAGCCATCGAAGGAAGGTGGAGAACTGAAGCAGGAAGACCTGATGCCTGCAATGCAGGCGCAGATCCGCGCACTCACCGATGCAGACATCACAAAGCAGCAGGCAGTCTATGACTCGCTCTGCTGGGATGCGCTCTCCGAGCTTGATAACAAGGCGAGAGAGGCAGAGGAATTCAAGGCCAGAAACAGCAAATAATACAACATGACAGATAAATTATTCGATTCCATCGCATATTTCAAGCAATTGTGCGAGGAAAACAAGACCTGCAGGGCTTATAATTTTGTCGCAACGACGTGTTCCGGCCCCGACAGCGTGCAGGGCGTGATGCAGCAGTTCCGCAAGGCTGCGAACTTTGTCATGGTCTCAGACACCGTTGACAGCAATACGCATTCTGCCGGTGAAGGCTTCTTCGACCGCAACGTCTATACGGTGTGGATTCTCGCAGCATACAAGCGTGACGACATGGAGGACAGAGAGGCGAAGCTGAATCTCTGCAGATACATCTTCCGCCAGTTCATCAGCCGAATGCTTCACGACAAGTATCGCGAGGCATTCGACGGTCAGCTGGAGTTCCTGGATCTCCGTCAGATCTATTCGAGCGAGCTGGGCAGATACAGCCTGAATGGAGTCACAGGACTCTATTTTATGATGAACTCAGACGAGCCTATCGATGTACAATATGATGAGAACTTATGGCAGACCAATCAGCATTAGATGAACTGCTCAAATACGAGCAGGGATGGACCGACAACATGGGTGACTACTGGCGCGAGCGCATGGAGCGCTTGCGTACAATAGATACAGGTGCGCTCTATGCGAGCATCAAGGGACACCTGGAGCAAGGCTCCGTGACGACCATCGAACACAAGTTCCTGCAGTACGGTATCTACGTGGCAGCAGGTGTAGGTCCTGCTCACGTCTGGGAGAAGTGGACAGAAGCGCAGGGAGGCGAGAAGATTGCCCGAGTCAACGAGGGGGACCTGGAATTCCTCGGCAAGGAATATCGAGCGAAGCACGACATGAATAAGCCTAAGAAGGTGGGTCCTGCCTGGGGTGGCCGTGTCGCTGGTGGTCCGCCTATCGGCAGACGCGACTGGTTTTCGCAGAAGTATTATGCCTCAGTCATGAAGCTCAACGAGCATGAAGCTGACTTCTTCGGCAGCAAGTGGAATGGTCTGATGGCATCAGCGCTGACAGAAATCTTCCGTGGAATCGGTGCATCACGCAACCTGTAGTGCGTATTTTTATCGATTTCATCGAAGTTATATCTTTGCAAACAAAAAAACAATATGGCAGTAGAATATGATAAGAATGATCTTCAGACCCAGTTCGAGGGTATCAGAGATGAGCGGCGCCTGCAGGCCAATACGGCATACCGCATAGGCACAGCTTTTCTCTCGCTGCTGCATTTCGCCTCTGATGAGATGCATACGACCATCGAGGAGCTGCTGAAGAAGATCGAGGGCAAATATCTGTCGAAGGTCAAGGACGATGAAGCTGCCGGTCTCATCACCTTCCTCAGAGGTCTGAGGGTAGGTGCAGGCTACAAGTTCGATGAGAATGGTGATATCAACGCTAATGATATAGCTGCTCACGATATCAACGCTAATGACCTGAGTATAGGTGGTAACTCCGTCTTCGCTGGTGATCTCAGTTCCCCTGATTTTGTTGCAGGATTCCTGACAGGCAAAGGTTGGCGACTGGAGAACGAGCCGGTCGAGAATGCGGCTGGCGTCCTTGAGAACAAATATAACCTCGAACTTGACAATCTCATCGTGAGAGGTTCAATGCGCATCTTCGAGATGATCATCTCACAGCTGCTAGGTGAGAATGATAACCGCATCTTCACGGCTATGATGGAGGTGGATCACTTCGATGCTGCGAGCGGCAGGGTCTATCTCGATACCAGGGAAGGACGTATGTACAACTCCTTCCGCAAGGGTGATTACATCATGGTTCAGCAGTATAATGGTCTCCCATCAGAGGAGAATGACCATTATGTCACGAAGCACTACGAGCTCCTGGTGAAAGAGGTCGGAACAGAAGGTGAGGGTGAGGATAGGCTGGCGTGGGTGACATTCGAGAATTTCACAAGTTCCATGGCAGGAGCAACACCGGAGATGCTAATCAAGAAGCGTGACACCTTCGTGCGAGTGGACAACGTGTCAGACCCAGACCGTAAGGGCATCATTCAGGTGATGACCGTAGGCAGCGATACACCTTATATAGATATTGCCCATGGCATGAAAACCAATCCGGATTCTGCTCTGAAGGGTAGATTGGGTAATCTGAATGGCATCAGACACCCTATATTTGGTCAACTAAAGGGGTTCGGAGAGTACCTGAACAACCTCTATGCCGTGGGCGATTTCGTCCTGAGCCGTACAGGAGAGAGCATCGATACTAAGTTCCAGGTTCTCGAAAACATGTTCTCTTCAAGGTTCTCCAAAACCAGCTATGAGCTGACCAATGGGCAGAATTATTTGGAAAATGGGCAATTCCTCGAGCAGATTACGGATTCAGAGAATACCATCATAGCAGGGTGGGATATCGACACTACAGACGAATCTGTTTTCTGGTTTGATGCTTCCGGATTGCCGGTCGTGGTCAACGGCAATCCTACCGCAAGCGGAAATCGCAAGGTTTCGCTGGAAAAGGTCGATGGCAGGCAGATTCTCCGTGTGCAGAATTGCGGCATCAGGCAGAAGAATGCGCTGATTAGACAACCAGGAACTCACAAGGAGTATGTTGCAGGAGAGAAGAGCAGCGCAGAGCTGCCTCCAACAGAAGCTGGGTATACCGATGTACAGGACAAGCTGTACATCAGCGTTCGCATCTATGCCAAGACAGCAGGTGCGTTGACTCTTGGATTCGTTGATTGCGCAGACGTGAGGGGCAAGCAGAACACCCTCCAGAAGAGGGCAATCAATGTCGCATATTCGGGAGCGTGGAAGACTATACCAATAGAAGGCGTGTGGAATGGTACCGGTGACTTTGTCATCCAGTACACAGGTGATTGCTATCTCGCAATAGCATCTCTCACCGATGAGCCGCTCAGCGAGCTGTCCAAGACCGTGAGCACTCAGATAGTACAGACGGCCAACAATATCAAGTTGCTGGGTGAGAACATCGATACAGTCAACAAAAAAGCAGTCAAGGTCGGTATCGAGCTTGATGCAGAAAAGGGCGAAATCAGGCAGTATGTAGATCAGACAGATAAGAAGAATCGCGAAGATACTTCATCGCTGATAGTACAGACATCGAGCAGCATCACCTCATCGGTGGACAAGAAACTGAAGGATCAGTATGGTACCGTTACAAGCGAATATACATCATCCATCAGTCAGACAGCAGAGGGTATCAGGCAGTGGGTAGGTAGTCAAGATTACGCTAACAACACTACAGTATCCTCTAGCATCGAGCAGTTATCTGGCAGAATTACCAGTACTGTAGAAATGGTGAATGCGAATACGTCCAGTATTACACAGATTCAGCATGATATTGAAACCATCACCCTGACAGTTGGCAAGGCTGCTACGCAGGAACAGTTGAAGGCGAACGTTGAGACGCTCAATAAGTATATCAGTAGTGCTAGAAGTCATGCAGATGAAGTTGGCAGCGGTATAAGAAGCGATTACGCCTCTACTATTACTACCGTTAAGCAGAATAGTAGTAGCTGGAGTGTAGCTGCCGGAGGATTTGATGCAAACGGCAAGCTGCTGGCGTCTGCCGGTGCGGTATTGAATAAAGAATTTGCCGGGCTTTTCTCAACGGCATTCACAAACAAAGGCGGTGTCGTAAAAAGTGAAATCAGTTCTTTCATTACGAAGGATACAGCTGGAAACATGATTTCCAATGCTACCATCCAAGCCGACAAGATAAATCTTACCGGTCATTGCATGAACTTCTCGGGCGGTCAGATTACCATCACAACTCCGAACTTTAAACTTGACTCAACTGGTAGTTTTTGGTGTCAGAATGGTACATTCAGCGGTACGGTTACAGGAGTACACGGCAGTTTTAAAACACTTGATTGTGTTGACAGCAACGGTAATGTTGTTGGTAATATACAGTTTGGCTCGGATGGCAGAATGTGGTTCTCGGGAGACATGTATCACCAGGGATATGATAGTGCCCAAAAACGTGGTTATCGCTTTTATGCGGCAGATGTTTGGTGCAGAGGCATGTTCGGACATCGGCAAAAGACAATGGCATGGGTTTTCGGCACACACATGAGAATATACACCAAGGATGCTGACAATACAGAGGATACTGGGGTCTATATTGCACTCGAAAGTGGTATGGTATCAGGAAGAAGATACTATAAAATACCTCTGTATGGTTTTGCTAGTTTTGGAGACGCTTCAGGTATGGCGATTGATATGGTTGTCATTAATTGCAGTTCTGATTTCTATTACGTATTCGAGGGAATGGGTAACGGCAAGGAATGGCGAGTCATTAATGGTAATGATAAACAGACAATTCATTTTGCAGACATCGGTGGTTGGCATGAGTTGAAAGGTGGCGAAAGCCTGTCGTGCGCTTACGTAAATCCGAAATTCCTGAATCCGAAGCCAACCAGCCTTGGTGCCGGAGTCTTCTGGAGTGGTGAATATGATTTGAACTGGTCTTGATTTTAATAACTTATATAATATTTATAATATGAAAACAGCAAAGCAGACGGTGACAACCGAATTTGAGCCGATTGAGCTCAACGAGAGTGTGAAAGTGAGTTTCGAGCGTAATATCGCTGGAGATAAAACTATAATAAGAGGATATATCATCAGCAGTGAGAATGGTGAGTATTTAGGTAATATTAATGTAGAGAACGGCAATCTTGCAATCTCTATCAAGAAGGATGATGTCGGCAAGGAAGTGACTGCTCAGATTCTGGCATCAATTCCTGAGTGGCTTGATAGCATCAAGAATGCCGAATAAGAGAGGAGGTGCTTATGAGCGATGCGAAGGTGGGTACCAACATCGAAGATGCAATCAAGAACTCTGATTGGTCTTCGGTCAGTATAGCCTTGTGGCCGCATATTGTAGATCAGATGAAACTTCACTCGAAGAACATCTTTGAGTGTGAAATGGTCTATGATCTTGACCATATCAACACTGTTCCCGCCCTCTACGATGACAACAAAGGCACTCGCAAGCAGGTCATCGTGCCTATGAAGGTGTTCACCCGTAATATTGACGCAGAGCTTGAAAAAGCTAAAGAGGTGACAACTGCTGCACAAAAGGCAACTGAGAGGGCGAATACCGCTGCTACCAATGCAGATAAGGCTCGGGAGGATCTAGAGACTAAGAAGCAGGAGGTTAATAATGCCGTTGCAGAGAGCAAGACCGCGACCGAAGCTGCCAAGATGGCTACTTCGGACACGCTTGCAAGTAAGAAGGCTATAGAGCAGAATGAGGAAACTCGCAAGACTGCAGAGCAGACGCGAGCCACCTCAGAGGCTGCGAGAGTCAAGGCTGAGCAGGGCAGAGCTGATGTTGAGAACAAGCGAGTTGCTGCTGAGTCTGCACGTTCTTCAGCAGAGCAGAAGAGAGCTTCTGCAGAAACTGATCGAGCATCAGCCGAGAACTCTAGAGTCAGTTTAGAAAATGAAAGACAGACAGCAGAGAGGGCCAGGAGTAATGCAGAGGCAGATAGAACCTTAGCAGAAGCAGGCAGAGTCAATGCAGAGGCAGGCAGAGTCTCTGCTGAGCATCTACGAGAGACCAATACATCTACTGCTATTGCCAGTTCAGTAGTACAGACAAATTTAGCCAAGGAGCTCAATGAGCATCCTACTATTGCCGGAGAAAATGGCAACTGGTGGAGGTGGAACCTGCAGACTCACGCCTACGAAGATACCGGTATCATCGCAAGAGGTGGTGCGGTGTACCCAACCTTCCGGCAGTCCAGGAACAAGTTATTGATGATCGACTACGGCTCAAACGTTTCTGAGCACGTTGTCAAGCGAAGAAACAAATTAGTTATCAAGGTATAATGGCAGACAATACGAATATCATTGTGGTGGGCAATGTTGCCTTCACCGACAAGGGAGCGTGGGTCAAAGGCTATTCCTTCGAGTTCGAGGGAGAGACCATCCAGGGCTACGATGCCAACGACATCGTCCACACCGCCAATGGCGTATACGCATCCCTCATCGATGGCAATACATCTGAGCCATCAGACACCAGCGAATCCTGGCGCCTCTGGCTAGACAAGACTGCGGTTGCCAAGGCCAAGAGCGCAGCCGTCGATGCCAACAAGGCTGCTAATCTAGCTAATACTGCAGCTGCTTCTGCAACCGCACAGGCGGCAGAAGCACAGCAGCAGGCTACTGCTGCAGAGGAGAAGGCTCAGCTCGCAACGGAAGCCGCATCGAGAGCAGACGAGAAGATTGCTGAGATGAACAGTCTCGCAGGTCAGATTGCGACAGGCTTCATCGCACCTTCTCGCATGAATCTCAGCTATCAGGCTGAAATTAGCATCCGCAACAAGCAGAAGCAGAAGATTGAGGCGAACATCCTGCCGGCATACTTGCCGCAGAGCGTCCTCTATCAGAGAGTTGAGGGTGATTCTGTCATACCTGACCCTTCAGGCAATCTGACCATCAAGGGTGGAGGCGTGACCAAAATATGGGTGATCCCAACAGCTAATACACCATTATGGCAGGAGGTGACCATCAACGTCAGACAACCATATATGCGACTCTCTGCTACAGGAAAGATTCGCAAAAACGGCAATAAAATCCGAATTGTTTAATCGATTAAATATAATGTAATATGGCATTTACAGAAAATGAAGAGACGAAGCTGAAGGCTATCATCGCAGCCTTCGACAATGCTCAGCAGGTCGATGACCTGCCTCAGTCAGACATGTCTGCAACCGACAAGATTATAGAGGTCTTCGACAAAAAGTCGGGCAAGTCTGAGCAGATGACTATCAAGAATGCGGTGCAGCTCGGTCAGCATCCATGGTGCGGTCGAGTGTGGAACCTCGACAACGCTACGCCTAAGGCCGCTGCATATGTAGGCTCCCTCGAGCTCCTGCAGAACTTACACCAGGAACTCGGACTTGGCGGCTATCTGGTCAAGAATGACCATACTCGTCGAAAGCTTGATTCCAAGGATCATTACAAGTATGCGACTGGCGAAGCGGCCAAACTCGATGGTACCGAGGGGCACTATCAGTGGGGTTGGGGAAAAGAATGGTACATGGTCATCAAGACCGTAGGCAGACTACACTACGAGATGATTAGCCCTTGGCCTATTCAGGGAGAGTTCAACTACAAGATTCCGATAGCCAGCATCTCTGCTGCAGGATTTGCGACACTTGAGCGCAGTACTGGCAAGCTCGTCAGCTACATCAACGATGGCGCTGACTATCGAGGAGGCAATAATGATGAGACTCTCGACAATACGAACCGCACCATGCTGGGCAAGCCAGCAACTCAGCAGACTACAGAGTACTTTCGAGCAGCAGCGCGCAAGAATGGTACCGGATGGCTCTGCACGACGATGCGCCATACAGCTGCCATCACAGTACTGTTCGGTGTCATCTTCGGTACTCATTACGACCAGGCTGCTGTCAATTCTGCTAAAGATGAGAATGGCCTGTTCCAGGGTGGACTAGGAGCTGGAGTAACGCAGATGCCTGACTGGAAAGTCTACAACGGTTATCGCCCTGTCGTACCGATGTCTGCTGGCATCGAACTCGGAGACTCCTGCGGTGAATCTAGCTATGAGGTCAAAAAGGATGATGGTACCGTAGTCTATACAGCCAAGATTCCTAGCTTCTTCGGATATAAGAATGGATTCGGCAACATCTGGCGTATGATGGATGATGAGCAGGTGCAGTGCAACGAGGACACATCGGTTGTACACCTCGTTGCTCCATCCATCTATGGTACCTGGACAATAGGCAAAGCTGAAGGCATGATTGCCTACAGCAAGTCGGAGACAGAAAGTGAAGGGTGGGTGAAGGAGCTGTGTATGGAGCACCTCGAGAACTTCCCGACTAAAAAAGGTGGTTCTGATTCGACCTATTGGACTAGCTACTTCTGGAACAATAGTGGAGCGACATCCGGTTTTCGCTGTTGCCTCCGTGGTGCCGGTGCTGACCCTGGTGGTCAATGTGGTCTTTCGACGCTCGACGTTGGCAGTGCTGTCTCTGGTGCCTTTGCGAACAGCGGTGCGGCCCTCTGCGAAGCAGCATCCGAGTGGTCTGTGGAGCCAACATACTACGCAGCAGCCTAGGTTGGCTGCGTAGGCTCAAAAGACAGAACAATCAGAAGAACCTGGGGCTCCTGAGCACACGGCTCGCGCAGCGAGCCCCACCTTCCGCCCTTTGGGCGGACGATTTTTTTTGAAATTTCGCTCTTTGACTTTTTTTCATTCCGATTTTTTTTCGTACCTTTGCACCCGGATATAATCCAGGTTGTGATTCCCAGTGCCGGTTTTCGCTGTTGCCTCCGTGGTGCCAATGCTAACAATGGTGGTCAATGTGGTCTTTCGACGCTCAACGTTAACAATGCTGTCTCTGATGCCAATGCGAACTACGGTGCGGCCCTCAACTTAAAGATATCCACAGTTTTTGTGTGCTTATGTGGAGAATCGGGAGTCAGGCCTTGCCCCAAGGCAGAAAATACACTTGTTAAGATTAGCTGGTAGATGATGACAGTAGGGTCATCCGGTCGAAAGTTAGGATTTTAGAAAAAGCAGACAACTGATTCATACACCGAATTATACACCGCATTATACACCGACATATACACCGCATTATACACCGACAAATGCACCGTCATATACACCGACATATACACCATATTAGTTATCATTCATTAATTAATGCATAGTGAAGAGAATAGGTAATATATCAGTTGTTGTCGAGACTTTACAGAATTTTCGTGAAGCCTTTTATGAGTATTCGAAGCATAAGAGGTCGAGATTAAGCGTGCAAGCATTCGAAGAGGACCTGGAGCATAAGCTTCTGGAGCTCCTGAGTGCTTACAAGTCTGGGCTGTGGCATACATCGGAGTATGAAGCTAAGGTTGTGACAGAGCCGAAGGTTCGTACAGTCAACAAGCTGCCAGTTCCTGATCACGTCATCCAACATGCTGCCCTCAATCCATCGGAACCCTTGCTGCGTAGCAAGATTCCGTTCAATTGTCCGGCAGGTACCAAAGGGCGTGGTACTCATTTCTTTTACAAGATTATCAAAAGTGATATTTACAATTCTCCACAGCAGGAGACTGCATATTGCGCACCTATGGACATACATCATTATTTTATGACCATAGAACATAATCGGTTAAAGAGAGAGTATCGGCTGTATATCAAGGATCGCAAACTGCTATACTTCATCGACGAAGTCGTTGACAGCTATGCCAATGGCGTTGTCCTCGGTGTCAAGCTTACCCAGCTCTTAGGTCAGCTATATCTGGTTAGATTCGATTATCTCGCTATGCGATGCTTCGATATCCTGGAGGATCCTGAGCGGTATCACTACTGGCAGGCACGCTACGTCAGTGATATGCTCGTCACTTGTAGGACAGAGGAGCAGGCAAGATTGATAACTAGCGTACAATCGTTGAATGAGCGATTCGATCGCTTCGTTCGGCAAGGACTCAGCTATTATTATAGATTCATGGACAATATCTTCATCTTGCATGAGGATAAGGTCTTCCTGCGACTGATGGTCGAATTGAGCGCTATGCATCTGGCCAGAGATTGGAAGCTGCAGATTAACCGGTCGTGGAATGTTCATCGCACCTGCGATGGCATAGACTTCTGCGGGCAGGTCATATATGCGGATCATGCTAAAATCCGGAAACGTAGCAAGCTGGCATTGTGCAGGCAGGTCGCAAGACTACGCAAGAGTGGCTATAATAATGAGCAAATCAGAGTCATAGCTGCATCGAGGCTAGGAATTGCGAAACACGCAGACACAAAAAACTTATTACAGAAAATCGGAATGAAAACTTATAGAGACAACCTCGGCATCAAGAGAGGGGAAATTCCCTTCGCAAGCATGACCAAGCGGCAGAAGAAGCACATAGGAGATGTTTTGTGCAAGGATGGTATAGACTACGAAGATCATCTTATCCTCATCGAGGACTACAAGATTGATAAGTCAACAGTTAGCTTCAAGACTCAACAGGTCGAGAAAGTTGATGAACACGGCAACAAGTTCATCGTTCAGGAGAAGGTTCCGAACGATAGACTGGCACTGAAGTTCAGATATATCGATCATGTGGAGAGGAAAGAGGAGCTGGATGAGAACGGGGAACCTATCGAGGTTCCGCACTGGAAGGATGAAACCTGGTGGTTGTATTCCGGTGCAGAGATACTTATTACACAAGCACGTGAGGAATGGTGCTTCCTAGAGAAGCCTTTCTATGTTGTAGTCGGAGAGCTGAAAAACAAATTCGGCAAAACGTTTTACAAGTTTATATAGTAGATGAATAAGAAAATTTATCTCGTTCGCATGAACTATGTTAGATACGATGGAAATCATTATCTGTTGTATCTGAATGAAAAGAAAATTGAAAACTATCAGCCAGACTCTAATATGATGGAGTCTGAGAGTGATGGTAAGACGGTCACAGCATATAGTTATGAAGGTAGCGAGCCGGATGGCTCAGTCAAGATTGAGGCAACTTCTGCAGGTTACAACGATTTCGTTGCTGGACTTGTGAGAACCAGGTACAGCCAGAATGACGTTGAAGCGATCCTCTGCAACCATGGAGATGGCGATACTGCTCACGAGGCAGAATACCAGGCATTCCAGGAGTGGAGAGAGCAGGCGAAAGAAATCGCCAAGGAGATTCTCGAGCGAGATATTGCATAATCAATACGGCAGGTAGTCATAGCATTACCTGCCGTATTTTTATTTTTCCCCACATAATTGTATCTTTGCCCTAAAAAAGAGAAAAGATGCAGAGAAATACTAAAGACTGGATACGCTATAGCAGCGCTGGTTTCGTACTGATAGCAGCAATCGTACTAGTGTATATCAGCTACTTTTGTTCGAATGATGTTACATCAAACGTTTTATGGTATTTTGGTCAGAGTCTTATGTACGTTGCGACAGCTTTTGGCTTCGAACTTACATTCGATACTCGAGTCAAGGATTTAATAGATAAATATAAAAATCATGGGGAGAAAGATTAAATTCATTTTCGTACATTGCACAGCAAGCCGACAGACATGGACAGTCGATGCCTTGCTGAAGGAGTTCAGAAACAAGGGCTGGCATTATCCAGGTTATCACTGGGTGGTTACAGCGGATGGCAAGCGCACCCAGCTGATGACAGAAGACCTGCCATCCAATGGTGTAAAGGGTCACAATCACGAGGCTATCAATGTCGCATACATGGGTGGTATCTCGCGCACTGGCAAGCCTATAGACAACCGCACAGATGCGCAGAAGGAGAGCCTTCGCGAATTACTGAAGGAACTCAGACAGAGATACCCTGATGCTAAGATTCTCGGTCATCGTGATATCTCGCCTGACAAGAATCAAAATGGCGTGGTTGACCCTTGGGAGCGAATCAAGGAGTGTCCTTGCTTCGATGCCATCCCTGAATATGCAGACATCTAAATCATTAGATATGAAGAAGATTCTGAGATACATAGGCATAGTCATCGCAGTGATACTGGCTATCGCTGCATTCGTCTGGTTATTCGAGTCGAGACAGAAGCGAGCGGAAAAGGAGTTGAGGGAGCAGTTCAACCAGTTGGCGCTGACCTATGCGCCAGCTAAGCGTGATACTATCAGAGATTCCATCAAGGTCATCACTCAGCGAGTTCTGATGATGCCTCCTGAGGAATACAGGGCATACGCCATAGACCGGCAACTGCTACAGGATATTAATCTGCAGGTGAAGCAGATTGTTGCTGACCAGCGAACGGTTGTTGTCACTGCCGATTCCGTCAAGGCGAAGCGCAGAGACCATATCTATTGCTATAGTGATGCGTGGGTGGACTTCCGGCTCAATACCGCAGACTCTATCCTTACATACAAGGCTAGAGACAGCTTGCAGACCATCATCGCAAGGCAATTCAAGCATAAATTCTTGTTTTGGAAGTGGGGTACCAAGGGATACCAGGTCAAGGTCATCAACTTCAACCCTCATTCCACCATATCTTATAATAACTATATCCAAGTCACCGAATAATGGCAAGACAAGAGGTATATACAACCGTAGTGAAGCTCAATTCAGAAGAGGCGAAGAACCGTCTGAAGGAGCTCGAGGATAAAGTCGCTCGTCTGAAGAAGGCAAAACAGGATGCCTTCTCGACGGGCGATTCCCGTTTAGGCGCATCCCTCGCCAAGGACCTGAAGGCTGCCGAGCGAGAGATGAAGCAATTCAAGAACTCAACCATGAGCGTCAAGGAGACGCTCGAAAATTTGTCATCTGCAAGTCTCGGACAGCTCGAGAAAGCAGCCAGACATCTGAAGGGTCAGATGAAGGCGGCATCTGATCCGTCAGACTATGCCAAGCTGGAGAACCAGCTGAGCAAAGTCAAGGAGCAGATGTTGCAGTTGAAGGGGGCGACCCGCAAGGCTGACGAAGAAGCGCATCGAATGACTGCGACCTTGTCTAATCTGAAGCATGCTTCTCTCAACGACCTCAACTTCACATCAAGCAAGCTGAAGTCGCAGATGGCTGATTTCGACCCTCAGTCAACCATGTACGCCTCACGAGCAGCACAGCTGAAGCTGGTGGAGGCAGAACTGGATCGCATACATCAGAGTGAGCGTAGAGTCGTTACTCTGATGCAGCAGTATGACAAGGAGATAGAGGAGACCAATATCGATATCAAGGAGACAAAGCGGCAGATGCAGCTTGTCAACCGCACCATGTCGAACCTGAAAACATCATCCATCCGTGACCTCGAATTCTCAATCAAGGCAATCAATCAGCAGATGGCTGGTATGGACCGCGGTACCGAGAAGTTCAAGCAGATGCAGCTACAGGCGAAGCAGCTGAAGGCAGAGCTGCAGGCTGTCAGAGCCGAGGGGGTGGCCCAGGAGTCCTGGATAAAACGCTCTGCTGACTGGTTCAACCGCATGCAGGGTATTGCTCTCGGTGCGGTCGCAGCCATCTCCGGCATCACCTTCACAGTCAAGAAGTGTGTGGAGGAATATGCCAAGATGGACGACGAGATGACCAATGTCAGAAAATATACCGGTCAGGCGGCTGATGAAGTGGAGCGGATGAATGAGGATTTCAAGAAGATGGACACCCGAACTCCTCGTCAGAAACTCAACCAGCTGGCAGAGGATGCCGGTCGATTGGGCATCACGTCAACAGCTGCCATCGAAGAATTCGTTGATGGTGCCGATAAAATCAATGTCGCACTCGGTGATGACCTCGGAGACAAAGCAGTCTCACAGATTGGCAAGCTGGCGCAGATGTTCGGTGAGGACAAGACCAAAGGTCTGAGAGGAGCCATGCTCTCTACCGGTTCTGCCATCAACGAGCTGGCGCAGAACTCTTCTGCTTCAGCTGGCTATCTTGTTGACTTCACTGCAAGAGTGGCAGGTGTAGGCAAGCAGGCAGGATTCACGCAGGCGCAAATCATGGGTCTCGCTTCCGTCCTCGACCAGAACATGCAGCAGGACGAGACGGCTGCTACTGCAGTCCAGAACCTTTTAGCAAAAATGTTCCAGGATTCCGCTAAGTTTGCAAAGATTGCAGGACTCAATGTCAAGGAGTTCGCCAATACCTTGAAGAAGGATGCCAATACCGCCTTGCTTCAGTTCCTGGCAGCTATGCGTTCAAAAGGTGGTTTCGCAGAGCTGGCACCTATGTTCGAAGAGATGAAGATGGATGGCTCTAGAGCGACCGGTGTACTCACCGTCCTCGCTGATAAGCTCGATGATGTCAAGACTGCTCAGCAGTTGGCCAACGATGCATACGAGGAGGGTACATCCGTCATCAACGAGTTCAACACGCAGAACGAGAGTGTTCAGGCCCAGCTTGACAAAGCTAGCAAAAAGTTCCTGGACCTGTCAATATCACTCGGTGAGAAGCTATACCCAGCTGCTCGCCTCTGCCTGTCAACGGCAAGCATCACTGTTCGCATACTCTCAGAGGTCGTTGACTTCGTCATCAAGTATCGTACTACGATTCTTGCCCTCACGGCAGCTATCATCGCACTGACCGTTGCAGAATCTGCACACGTCATCAAACTGAAGGCGATAGCCTTTTGGAACAATATTGTGATTGCTGGCTCCAAAAAACTGTGGGCAGTTTTAGTCGCTCACCCATATATGGCTGTAGCTGCTGCAGTTACGGCATTGGTTGCAGTTCTGATAGACCTCAACCGTCAATCTGATACTGCAGCAAGAATCTCCAAAGAACTCAATGACATTAGAGAGGAGGCACAGAAGGAGATTGTTGAGGAGAAGACCAAGCTCGAGAACCTACGCAAAGCTGCGATGGATGAGACAAGGTCGCTCAATGAGCGATATGCGGCAATCAGCGAGCTGAACCGCATCGTACCAAACTACAATGCCACTATCGACAAGACAACCGGTAAGTATAGAGAGAATAAGCAAGCACTCGATCAATACATCGCATCACTCGCACATCTCTATGAGGTGCAGGGAGCCAAGAAGCGAATTCAGAAGTTGTCAGAAGACAAGGTGGACCTGGAGCTGAAGAAGCAAAAAGTGCAGGAGCGATACGATGATGCCAAGAAGGCAGGTTTTGGCTTTTCATACTCATCAATCAGTGGAGCGACTGGTAATACTCGCATAGATGCCAGCAGCCATCTCAAATCTGAGCTTGATGATATCAACTCTAAATTTGAAGAGATAAATAAAATTATATCCACTATCACAAAAGTTTATGGCTATGATATTCAGAGCCTGGAGGTGAAGAAGGTCAAAGATAAAGATAACGACAATGATAATGGTGGTGGTTCCAGTGGAGAGTCTGAGAAGGAGCGCAAGGCTCGTGAGAAGGCTGAGAAAAAAGCTGAAGCTGAAGCTCGCAAGCGTGAGGCAGAAGCCAAGCGCAAGCAGAAGCAAGCTGCTGATTCCATCAAGGCTGAGACCAATCAGCTTTTAGCTGAGAATGCCAAAGCTTATGCGGAGGGTACCAAGACATACCAGCAGTTCGTGGATGATCGTCAGTCAATACAGTTGAGTGGCTTCGAAAAGCTGAAGCAGCTCTATGGTGAGGAGAGCAATGAGTACAAGCAGCTGCTTGATAACCAGGTGAGCGCTACCAAGCAGCATGATGATGCCATCCTGAAGATGAATGAGCAGACCATTGAGCGCGAACGCCTGATCAAGCAGGCGAACATCAAATCTCAGTACAACGATGTGAAATCTGATATCTATCAGAATGACATCGCTCTCGATGAAGCCATCTATCAGAATGATGTTGATGCTATGCAGAAGCGCCTTGCACTCTACAATAAGGGCAGCGAGGAGTGGCTGGATCTGAAGGCTGAGATGGAACAGGCTGAGCTCGATCATCAGTTACAGATGCAGGAGGCATACCAGAACCAGCTGCGAGAACTTCGCCAGCAGTTCGGCAAGCAGGACATCGAAGCTGAGAAGCAGATGTATCTCAATGGCCTAGAGAACATCTACAAGCAGGGTCTCATCAAGGAGGAGGAATATCTGCAGATAAAGCTAGATCTCATCGAGCAGTATGCAGACCGCAAGGCGCAGCTCGAAGCTGAAGATCATGGAGCAGGCTCTACCCAGCTGAAGGTGGATAGAGTCTCTAACCGTATGGTTAACCAGGCTAAAGCTGAAGCAGGAGATGCGCAGAACCCTGCAAATGCCAGCTTCGGAAGCTACTTCACGTCTCAGATAGCCAACTACCAGAACACGATGGAGAAGCTGAAGGAGCTGTATGGTGACGATGAGCAGAATCACGCAGCCTATATGCAGGCGAAGGCAATGGTGACTGCTGACTTCCTCAATGATATGGTAGAGCAGACATCTGCAGCCTACAACGGCATCAACAACATACTCTCTGCAGCATCAGCCTATGCACAGGCTTGCTCAGACCTAGAGCAGGCGAAAATCTCCAAGAACTACGAGAAGCAGATTGCTGCAGCTGGCAATAATTCGAAGAAGAAGAAAAAGCTCGAAGAGAAGAGAGACAAGGAACTGGCTGCAGCCAAGTCGAAGGCTAACAAGAAAGCGATGAAGATTGAGATTGCCCAGGCAATCGCATCTACCGCTATGGCTGCTATCAACGCATACTCATCTGCAGCTGCCATCAAGGGTACTGGCTGGTTACTTGCACCTATAGCTGCCGGCATGGCCACAGCTGCAGGTATGATGCAGATTGCAACAATCAAGAAGCAGCATCAGGCAGAGGCAGCAGGGTACTACGAGGGTGGTTACACAGGAGGCAACCGCTATCGCAAGGAGGCAGGAGTGGTTCACGAAGGTGAGTTCGTTGCCAACCATAGAGCGGTCAACAACTCGTCTATCAGACCTGCATTCGACCTAATAGATAGAGCGCAGCGCGCCAACACCGTAGGCTCTCTGACCGCTGATGATATCAGCAGAGCACTGGGAGCAGGAGCCAGCGCTGCTGTCGTTGCTCCTATTGTCAATGTCAGCAATGACAATGCCGAGGTACGCCAGTCTCTCGATGGAGTCAATTCTGCTGTCAGCAGACTCAACGAGAATATTGAGAGAGGTATCAAGGCAGATGTGTCTATCGCAGGCAGAGACGGCATCGACCGCAAACTCAAGGAATATCATCGTATGTTAAGCAATAAGTAGTTATGATTACATGCATTATCAATGGCCATAGAGCCTATCCGATATCAACATCATCCATCAAGGTGACATACGCTAATCAGTATGTCACCGATGATGGTGAATACACCTACGATATCACCTTCCCGATGAATATCCTGGCCAACCGGGAAATCTTTTCCAATGTATCCCGATTGGAAGTCAAGAAAAACATCGCCAAATTCGATGACTGCAAGCTATATGTTGATAGCAAAATCATCATGAGCGGTGTTGGTACCATCCTCTCGGTGAACCAGCAGGAGGTCAAGCTGCAGATTGTCGGAGGCAAATCCCGCATCAAGTTCAACGACAAGATGACCAAGCACTACATCGATGAGATTGACCTGGGCATAGCTGATGCTCCAGGTTCAACAGTGAATAAATCGGTCGAAAACAAATTCAACGACTTATCCAAGGTTACAGACATCTTCATCCTGAGCACAGACAAAACCAAATTCCTAGGTGTAGAGGGTAAATGGTGCTTTATGCCGGTAGAGGATGAGACATATAAAATGATTGCCAACTATGTAGGGGTTGACCGTACCGGAAGACATTGTGGCCAAAAAACGGCATTCATCCAGAATACCGCTGTACAACCAAATCTGATGTACATCTTCAAGAAGATTGTCGAACACGAAGGTTATCGGCTGATAAGGAATGACATAGATATCAAACCGTGGAACCAGCTATATATAGCGTCAGCGTTCAAGTCTCGCGAGCTTCGCAGAGCACTTCCGCACTGGTCATCCTACACATTCATCGAGGAGTTCCGGAAGCTTTTCAATGCTTCCATCTACTTCGACGAGGTGGGCAAGACATGTTCTGTTGTCAGTTCCTCAGAACTGAGTTCAGCCGATTCCGTAGTGATAGAACCGCTAGAAGAGTATGCGACAGACTATGATGAGGACGGTTCCTTCAGTACTTCATCGACCGCAAATCTCGAATATAAATTCGACGATTCTGCCAACAGAGGAGACTATGAAGTCATACCGAAGAAGGTCTTTGAGAACTTCGAGCAGGTAGAATCTAGAGAATTGCTAGGCTATTCCAAGCAATTCGCAGCGACAACTATGGGCTGGTCAGAGAAGAAGAAAAGACAGACTATCATCCATAATTTCGGAGATTACTATATATATATAGGTGAAGAGGGTAACCGAAAGTGGGAACTTGCAGGAATCTGGTCTCCACTGATCAGAGACGTAGATTCTGATGATTATGTTGACTTGAAGATTTCTCCTGCTGCACAGATAGCAGAAGATATCAACTTCAGGAGCAGCGTGGTCTTAGAAGACAATTGGATTGAAAAGCGCTGCCTGCTGTCTATCACTAATACCAGGGAGTCGGATGCCAAAGAGTGCGATTCTGACGAGGATGGTCTGAGCTACGTTTCTGTACAGGATGCCATCGATGATGAGTCGGCAATGGACGAGAGCGAGGACGAGGAGGAAGTGATGAGCATCTTCTTCATCCTACCTGGTAGAGTGCAGCAGCATGACAAGCCATACGGTAAAATCACATGGGTTGGGGAAAAATCTAGGTGGCCTCAATTCCTGACTGATTATAGAGTCAATGCCGACTATAGGTACAATGGCATAGCCTTCATCGATAGAGATCTCTATACGCTATCGATGAATACCGATACGTCCGGTACCACATCACTGAGTCAGTTTCAAGGCAAAGTTATCAAAATTGATAATCGAAACTGCATGGAAGTGAAATTCAAGTCTGCTGATATTCCAGATCCATCGAAGATATACATCATCAGGAATAAGCGATTCGTGTGCGAAAAGATAGAGATGGAAGTCAAGGATGATACTATCGAGCCTATCTATACAGGCTACTTCTATATGCTATCATAATATAATAAGGTGAGGTACGTTTCCGTATCTCACCTTATTATATATATATACTATAGTATGCCTTTATAATTCTTGATATACTCATTCGCAGCCTTGATATCCTTAGGAGTGTAGATATCCGTGATGAGTATAGAGGAGTGTCGTGCCTGATCTCTGACCGACAAGACATCGGCATTCGCCTTCAGCATGTTGGTGATGCCGGTGTCCTTCAAGCTGTAGAACTTATAGCGGTCTGAGAAACCAAGCGCCTTGCGCAGGTTTCTTCCCCAATAGTCTCTGAAACTCTTCTCGCTCTTGCGAGTCTCACCAGGGCAGAAGTTATCTGAGAACAGATAATAGTGGCTAGGGTATGCGAAGACATTGAGGTCAATCATCAACTTGATGACGTGAGACGGCAGGGTGATGATGGCATCATTTCCGTTCTTCGTATGCGACCCATGGAGCGATAGGGTCTGAGCATCCAGGTGGAAGTCTTCTATCTTAAGGTACGAGAGTTCTCGCGGACGGACGAAGAGATAGTGGAGTATCTCACAAGCAAGCAGGTAGTGCCTATTTTTCTCAAATAGGTAATTGCGTATCTGCATCATCACATCATCAGGTATGACCTCACGCTCCTTCAGATGTCGGTTTCTTATCCGGCTGAATCCTTCTGTAGGATTGCGAGAGATATAACCTCGCTCTAGGAGATAAGAAGAAAATGTGCGTAACCAACCAAGATAGTTATTCCTGGTTGTGATAGTGTTGTTACGGTCGATGAAAACGTAGTCCAGGAACTTGGAGACGAACTGTCTGTCGAACTGATAGGAGAAGTGGATGTCTATCTTCTTCTCCTCTATCCACAATTCCATAACTCGCAAGCGACTGGAATAGTCTATATAAGACTCATCGCGCAAGCTATGTTCATTACATAGCTTCTCGAGATATCTCTTATATCGTTCCAGAACAGTAGTGAATTGGGTATATTCCAGTGGATAATCTTTCACTATCCATGGGTTCCATCCACTTTCGAGCTTTTGGGTGATGCGCTTCATGAGCTGGTCAGCATACACTCGCTGATTATGCTTGCCCTTGATGTGGTCAAGCATAATCTTCTTTAGGCGCATCTTGCCGATAGCTGGATCGAAACAAGAGAACGAAACATAACACTCGCTTTTCTGGTGGAAGGTAGGAAGCTTCCACGCAATGACATGGTGAATATCGTCACCTGCCAAACCTTGGAAATAATTTTTTTTAGCCATATCTTTAATTTTTTAAAATATGGCCTAAATCTTATCATTTTTTATACTTTACCGACTTTTCACCGAGTATTTTTGCAGCGAACAGCCTATATTGTCTGATACTCAATAAGTTACCGCAAATTTCGTCGGGATTACTGGACTCGAACCAGCGACCTCATCGTCCCGAACGACGTGCGCTACCAACTGCGCTAAATCCCGTTTTGTGGTACTTATGAGTACAAAGACGGTGCAAAGGTACACCAAAATCTCCATAATACCAAATAAAAAAGCACTTTTTTATCTTTTTTGAAAAGTTTTTCACTTAAAAATTTGGTGGAACCAAATAATTGTTGTACCTTTGCACCCGCAAATGAGAAATCATCTGTAAGAGTATGGTGCCATAGCTCAGTTGGTAGAGCAAAGGACTGAAAATCCTTGTGTCCCCGGTTCGATTCCTGGTGGTACCACTTAAAAAGCCGAACTTCTTCAAAGAGGTTCGGCTTTTTGTGTTTATAAGGCTTTTTCTCATTATGGGCGCATTGCAGTCTGGATTCCTGCGTCTTTTTTCTTTCTTTTCCCTTTTTCTTCGATATATTTCGGGTATTTGTCCCTTTTGTTGCTAGATTTGTCTGATATTTAGCGTGAGATTGCGGTATTCTAACCTACTTTTGCAATCGAAATCAAATAAAAAATCAAAAGAACCTGAAAACAATTAAGCAAAATGAATCACGTCTTAAGCAAAACAAAACAGAGAAGTCTCCTTCTCGTGGCATTGTTGCTCATGGGATGTTTGCAGCTTTTCGCTCAGACTCGCACCATTAAAGGTGAAGTGACAGATGCACAAAATGGTGATCCTCTTATCGGCGCTACCATTATGGTAGAAGGCGAAAAGGGTGGTACGGTTACTGATTTCGACGGTAACTTCAGTCTTCAAGTATCTTCTTCTGCCAAGAAGATCAAGGTATCTTATATAGGTTATATAGATAAGATACTGACAATTTCTGATAACATGCAGGTGAAACTCGAATCGGATAGCAAGGCGCTTGCCGATGTCGTAGTCATCGGATATGGTACGGCGCGCAAGAGCGACCTGACGGGTTCCGTGGCTACGGTGAAGGCAAAGGACTTCAACAAGGGTCTCGTTTCTTCGCCAGAGCAGTTGATCAATGGTAAGGTTTCGGGTGTACAGATCATGTCCAACAGTGGTTCTGCCTCAGCAGGTAGTACCATCCGTGTGCGTGGTGGTGCTTCTCTGAATGCCAGCAACGACCCGCTTATCGTGCTTGATGGTGTGCCATTGGAGCAGGGTGGTATTTCTGGTAACAGCAGCAACTTCCTCAGTATGATCAACCCATCTGATATCGAGAGCATGACCGTATTGAAGGATGCTTCCTCAACTGCCATCTATGGTTCCCGTGCATCCAATGGTGTCATCATCATCACCACCAAGAAGGGACAGCAGGGCGGTTTGAAGGTGAACTTCAATACTACCAACAGTATGCAGACCCGTGCACAGATGGTGGATATGCTGAGCCATGATGATTTTGTGAATGTCATCAATCAGTTTGGTACCGATAACCAGAAGTCATTGCTCGGCAATGCCTATATCGATTGGAACGACGAGGTTTATCGCACAGCTTTCGGTACTGATAACAACCTCAGCTTGAGTGGAAGCATCGGCAAGTATTTGCCTTTCCGTGTTTCTGCCGGATATTACAACCAGAGCGGTCTGGTGCGCAAGGACAATGTGGAGCGCTGGACAGGTAACGTGGTGTTGACTCCTAGTTTCTTCCAGGATCACCTGAAGTTGACCATCAACGCCAAGGGTACACTCAATAACAACTCTTTCAATAATGGTGGTGCAGTATGGGCTGCCGCAACATTCAACCCAACCATTCCTGTATATTCAGGTAATAACAGCTATGGTGGTTTCAATGAGGCTCTCGATGCTGATGGCTATCCAGTAAATGCGGGTGTGAGAAACCCTCGCGGTCTTGTAGATCTGTATGATTCAAAGAGTAAGGTAAGCCGCTTCATCGGTTCGATGGATGTGGATTACAAGGTTCATTTCCTGCCAGACCTCAAGCTTCATGCTACCATTGGTGCAGATTATGCCAAGGGTGATGGTACCATTTATGTTCCTGGCTATGCAGCACAGTCATTCAACAAGGATGAGTCCTTGAGCGGTAGCGATTACAAGTATGGTCCTCAGAAGAACGAGAACCGCCTGCTTACCCTCTATGCCAACTATGCGAAGTATTTCGAGAATATCAAGAGCAATGTGGATCTTACTGCTGGTTACGATTACCAGTATTGGAAGAGTACTACACCTCTTTATTATACCAAGAGTGCGGCAGGTACAACCCTTTCTACCGTGAAGGCTTCTGATTACCGTCACGTGATGTTGTCATACTATGGTCGTGTCAATTATTCCTTCGATGGAAAGTATCTCCTGACTGCTACAGTCCGTCGCGATGCATCTTCCCGTTTCTCTAAGGATACCCGTTGGGGTACCTTCCCATCTGTAGCTTTGGGATGGACCTTGACAGAGGAGCCTTGGTTGAAGGACAACAAGGTTGTTTCTAACCTGAAGCTCCGTGCCAGCTACGGTGTTACCGGTCAGCAGGAGGGTATCGGCAACTACAACTATCTGCCGGTCTATACATCCAGTGTAACAGGTGCCGAGGCACTCATCAACGGACAGTATATTACAACTTATCGTCCTGAGGCATACGTTTCAGACCTGAAGTGGGAGACAACTACCTCCTGGAACTTCGGTCTCGACTTTGGATTCCTGAATGGTCGTATCGGTGGTGCCATCGATTTCTATACCCGCAAGACCAAGGATCTGCTGGCTTCTGTTCCTACAGCAGCAGGTACCAACTTCTCAAAGACTATCCTTACCAACGTAGGTAATGTAGATAGCAAGGGTATCGAAGTTTCCCTGAATGCAACTCCTGTCCAGACCAAGGACTGGGAGTGGAACCTGAGCTACAACTTCACCTGGCAGAACATGAAGGTGAAGAACCTTTCTCTTACCCAGGGTGGAAGTCAGACCAATGTGAAGGTAGGTCCATCTATCGATGCTTACCAGTTCCAGGTACTCTCCGAGGGATATGAGCCATATATGTTCTATGTATATCATCAGCTCTACGATTCAGAGACAGGCAAGCCGATCGAGGGTGCTTACGCAGACTTGAATGGTGATGGCGAAATCAATGATGCCGATCTCTACCGCTATCATTCTCCAGCCCCTAAGTACATCATGGGCTTGAGCACATCCCTGAGATACAAGCAGCTGACTCTCGGTATGAGCTTCCGTGCCAACATCGACAACTACGTATATAATGGCATGGGTATGAGCACTGGTGCATGGGAGACCGTGAGCTACAACAACTCACAGCTCAATAACCTCAACGCCAGCTTCCTGAAGACCGGTTTCAAGACCCGTCAGTATCTCTCAGATTACTACGTAGAGAATGCTTCGTTCCTGAAGCTCGACAACCTGAGCTTGAGCTATAACGTAGGCAAGATCAACAAGTGGGCTTCACTCACCGTATCTGCGATGGTACAGAATGTATTCACCATTACCGGTTACTCAGGCACAGACCCTGAGGTGCCAAACGGAATGGACAACTCGTTCTATCCACGTCCTCGCACTTACTCAGTAAGCCTCGGACTTCAGTTCTAACAATCAAAATTGATAACAATGAAACTTAAGAATATATTATATAGTATGATGTTGGGAACAGCAGTGCTGACCAGCGCTACCAGCTGTGTATCCGACCTCGATCAATATCCTCAGACGGAGACAACCTCTAAGGATGTTTATACCTCGCTTGCCAATTATGAGGCTGTGCTGGGTAAGATTTATGCTGCCATGGTGACCAGCGGTCAGGGTAAGGGCGGCGACAACAAGGATATGTCTTCCGTATTGAACGGCGGCAGTGGCTTCGACTACATGCGTATGTTCTTCAACCTCCAGGAGTGCGGTACAGATGAGCTTGCCTCTACCTGGTTGACAGGTGAGCAGACCACAGGTTTGACCTATCTCTCTTGGGATGCCAACGATGCGTGGGTATCAGATATGTATTATCGCATCTATTACAACATCGCCCTCTGCAACGAGTTCCTCCGTAATGCCAATGGTGCCAGCTTCTCGGGCGAGGACGAGGTGAAGATGAAGGAGTATAAGGCAGAAGTCCGCTTCATGCGCGCCTTGTTCTACTTCCATGCTCTCGATCTCTATCGCAACATTCCGATGGTGACAGAGAACGACCCTGTGGGCAGCTTTATTCCTCCATGTTATACCCCACAGCAGACTTTCGATTACATCGAGAGCGAGTTGAAGGATTGTGTAGGTGATATGCTTCCTGCTTCTACCTGTCCTTATGGTCAGGCTTCTCAGGGCGCAGCCTACACTCTGCTTGCCAAGCTTTATCTGAACAGCGAGGTTTATACCGGCGTTGCCAAGTATGCCGAGTGCAAGGAGGCTTGTGAGAAGGTGATGAATATGGGCTACTCTTTGGAGTCTGATTACGGCAAGCTCTTCAATGCCGATAACGACAAGCGTACCAACGAAATTATCTTCGCCTTGCCAGTAAGTGCAGAGCATACCATAAGCTGGGGTTCTTCTACCTATCTGGTCTGCGGACAGTTGAGTATGTCGAATGCCAACCAGAATGTTGCCGACTTCGGTGTTACCAATGGCTGGAGCGAGTTCCGTCTCCGTCCGGAGTTCGTGGATAAGTTTACCCAGACCGATATTGATGGAGGTGGCGACAAGCGCTGCAAGTTCTTCACCAATGGTCAGAGCAAGGATGTAACCAGCATGACCGATGAAACCACCGGTTATCTCTCAGAGAAATGGAGTAACCTGAAGGACGATGGAACAGCAGCATCCAATACTGCCAATGATGGTGTAGAAACCGACTACCCTCTCTTCCGCTTGGCAGATGTCTATCTGATGTATGCCGAGTGTGTGGCTCGTACCCAGGGTGCAAGTTGGGATCCATGGCCAGAAGGAAAGACTGATGCCGCTGATCCTGAGGTCATCGCTTCCCGCAAGCAGGGAGCCATCTATTGGATCAATCTCCTCCGTGAGCGTGCAGGTAATACCGATGTATGGGCTAACAACTTTGCCAACGATGATGAGTTCCTCCAGTTCATTCTCGATGAGCGTGCCCGTGAGCTTTATCATGAGGGTTATCGCCGCACCGACCTGATTCGCTTCGGCGAGTTCACTACCAGCAAGTATATCTGGCAGTGGAAGGGTGGCACCCACGATGGACAGGCTGTTGACAGCAAGTACAACATCTATCCAATCCCTAACACCGAGCTTACCGCCAATCCAAATCTTCATAACGACAACTATTAATAGGATAAAAGAATGAAAAAGATATTTAGAAACCTGATGATGCTTCTCTGCGCACTCACCGCCCTGGTGAGTTGCGACGAGAGTGGCGACAAGATATATCTGGATGGCTTCAAGGCATCCGATCTGATGGCATCGGCAAGCGATGTGGTCCTGTCTGTTGACAATACGAAGGACATCGTACTCTCGATGGCTTGGAAGAATCCTAACTTGCTTTCGAGCGACGAGACCAAGCCTGCGGGCAACGGTGTGTTGAAAACCTATCTGCAGGCATCTCCTTCAGAGAGCTTTGCTACGGTAAAGGAGTATTCTGTAACCGATCTCTCCAAGGCTTTCACCGGTGCTGATCTCAACACCCTTGCCAAGGATCTGGGAACGACTCCGGGTCAGAGTGCGCCTCTCTATTTCCGCATCAAGAGTCTGATGGGCAACAATCTAGATGCTGCTTACAGCAATGTGTGTCAGGTGAACGTTACACCTTATATTATACACATGGACAAGATGACCATCTGGAATGCGGATAAGGACAAGGTGCTGACCTCTCTCTATTCTCCAGACGAGGATGGCATCTACGCAGGATATATGAATGCTTCTTCCTGGCTCAACTTCTGGGGCAAGGAGAATGATGGAACCATTTGGGGTAACGTAGGACAGGATGGTCATGTATATGAAATGGATAATACAGAGTCGGCATGGAACTTCTGGTTCCCTGGTCAGACTGGTATTTATTATACTGTGGTAGATACAAAGGCTAAGGAATTCAAGCCAACCTACATCAAGGCGATGCAGTTGAATGGTGAGGACATGACCTATGATGCTCCTAACTATGCCTGGACCAAGGTGATTACAACCTCTGCTGATAATACACCTATCAGTATTGTTGCTACTGGTGCAGAGTACAGCAAGGCAACCGCAACAGATGATGCTGCAGCCGTAGTCAAGACAATGAACTACACTCTTTCCGATGGCAAGATGACAGCTGCCGCAACTGCTGGCAGCGTGAACATAGCCAAGGCGGGTACTTATACTGTTACCGTGAAGGTAGGTGAGAACAGCGACCTGACTTACTCTATCGAGTCAGGCAACCAGACTGCTCCAGAGCCAGAGGCTAGCAATACTCTCTGCATGTTCAACAAGGATGGCAACACCCTTCTTGCTGTGATGGACAAGGTGAGCGATGGTGTTTATACCTGCAAGTACAAGCCAACTTCCTGGGAGAACTTCCGCTTCATCTTCGTTGGCGAGAACAAGGACGACAAGCAGACCTGGTATGGTGCCGATGGTGAGCAGTTCAAGTTAACTTCAGGTGATGGTGCCTGGGATATCTGGTTTGGTGATGAGAATGGTGAAACTGAGTTTACGGTTACAGCCAATCTCAATACCATGACATGGAAGTATGAATAGCTTAATGAATATTCTGTGTAACCGATTGCACAGAATATTCATCAAGAGTAAGTTTCCTTATTGTAAACGAATCATTTATTTGATTATCTTTGCATTATAATAATAACTTAAAGACAGAATAACAATGAAGAATATCTTAGGAAAAGCCATATTACTGGCTACAGCGCTCTTGTTTTCTATTACGGGCACGAGTTGCAGCAATGATGATAATACCACTCCCGAAAAGGAGAAGACATACGATATGAGTGGCTTCGCCAAGGGAGCCGATGTAAGTTGGATTACAGAGATGGAGCAGAACGGAAAGAAGTTCTATAATGCTAACGGTAAGGCTACGGAGTGCATGGCGCTTCTCCGCGACCTCGGCATGAACTCCATCCGCCTTCGTGTATGGGTAAACCCAGCGGATGGATGGAATGGAAAGAATGATGTGGTGGCAAAGGCATGGAGAGCTCAGCAGCTCGGTATGCGTCTGATGATAGACTTCCACTACTCTGATACCTGGGCAGACCCATCCAAGCAGGGCGTTCCAGCTGCCTGGAAAAACTATGACTTCGAGCGGATGAAGCAGGCGGTTGCCGATCATACCAAGGATGTATTGAATGCCTTGAAGGCAAGAGGTGTCAACGTAGAGTGGGTACAGGTAGGTAACGAGACCACCGACGGAATGCTCTGGAATGATGAGGCTGGCGATGCTGCCCTGAAGGTAACAGGCCGTGCCTCTAAGAACATGGCTAATTTTGCCGCTTATATCAATGCCGGTTATGATGCCGTCAAGGCGGTTTATCCGGAGGCAAAGGTGATTGTGCATCTCGACAAGGGAAACAACCTCGGTCAATATACCTGGATGTTTGACGGCTTGAAGCAGAATGGAGCCAAGTGGGATGTTATCGGTATGTCGCTCTATCCTGATTGGATTACCGACCAGACCTGGGAGCAGGTTTCTGATGACTGTCTCAGCAATATCAAGACCCTTTCCGGCAAATACAACTGCGATGTCATCATCTCAGAGATCGGTATGGTGTGGAATTCTGAGAATGCCGCTCCATTCCTCAAGAAGATGGTGGATGGCTGCAAGGCAATCTCTACCTGCGAGGGTGTGTTCTACTGGGAACCTGAATGCAACAGCGGCTGGAACGGTTACGACAAGGGTGCCTTCGACAACAGCGGCAAGCCAACCGCAGCACTCGATGCCTTCAAGTAATCAGGTAAGTTAGCTTTCTTCGCTTCCTTTGGGAGCGATAGAAGCGATTTCTAAATATGGAATAATGTACTAACATAGAAGAAAAAGATATGATCAAGAGAAGCATTACTTTTGTGTCTCTCGCCCTGGCGCTTTCTACCATGTGCCAGGCACAGAGTAGAAAAGTCATTCATTTGCCATCGTGGGATTTCTCCCGCGATGGCAAAGTGTGGTCTCAGGTAGCCGTGCCTCACGACTGGGCTATCGCGGGTCCTTTCGATAAGAAATGGGACCTGCAGATGGTGGCTATTGAGCAGAATGGCGAAAAGGAGAAGACCGAGAAGTCGGGACGTTCTGGAGCTCTCCCTTGGATTGGAGAGGGTATGTATAAGATGAATCTTCAGTTGCCGAAGGGCTACAAGCGTGCCGTCCTCGTATTTGATGGTGCGATGAGTCAGCCTGTAGTGAGCGTGAATGGTAAGGAGGCTGGCAGATGGGCTTACGGCTACAATGCCTTCCGCATCGACATCACACCTTACGTGAAGTTTGGCGGAAAGAAGAATCTCGTAGAGGTTCATCTCAACAATGTAGAGGAAAGCAGCCGATGGTATCCAGGTGGCGGTCTTTACCGTCCGGTTTCCGTGGAACTTTACGGCAACGAGAACTTCTCTACCTGGGATACCTTCGTGCGTACCCTGAAAGCAGACAAGCAGGAGGCTGAAGTAGAAGTGAATGCTCTCTTGGAAGGAAAGATAGGAAAATCGGGCAAGACTGTCATCGCCTTGCTTGATGAGGATGGTACAAAGGTTGCCGAGCAGACCGTATCGGGTGCCACCCCTGAAATCAAGACTACCTTGAAGGTGGCGAATCCTCTGCTTTGGTCTCCGGAATCTCCTTATCTCTATCAGGTGAAGTTAACCCGATATGAAGGAAAGAAGGTGGCTGATGTCCAGACCTTGAAGACCGGTATCCGTACCATCTCGGTATCCAGGAATAATGGTTTCCAGCTCAATGGCATCACCCGCAAGATCAAGGGTGTCTGCCTGCACCACGACCTCGGTCCGTTGGGAGCTGCTGAAAACAAGGCGGCACTCATCCGCCAGATCAAGACGATGAAGGAGATGGGTTGCGATGCCATCCGTACAGCCCACAACATGCCTTCTACCATGCAGATGGAAATCTGCGACTCACTCGGTATGATGGTAATGGCAGAGAGCTTCGATATGTGGATTTATCCTAAGTGCAAGAATGGCTACGCCAAGTTCTTCAAGGAGTGGAGCGACAGGGACATCACCAATCTGGTGAAGCACCATCGCAACCATCCTAGCATCATCATGTGGAGTATCGGTAACGAGATTCCTGAGCAATGGAGCAAGGAGGGTATGGAGATAGCCAAGCATCTGCAGGATATCTGTCATCAGTACGACCCATCCCGCCCTGTTACCCAGGGTATGGATAGAGCAGAGGATGCCCTGAAGAGTGGCTTTGCCCAGGTGATGGACGTTCCGGGCTTCAACTATCGCGTACATAAATATTATAAGAATATCGAGCAGTTACCTCAGGGGTTCCTTCTGGGTTCAGAGACGGCATCTACCGTCAGCTCCCGTGGTGTGTATAAGTTCCCGGTTCAGGTGCGTGCCAGCAACAACAATCCATACGCCGATGGTCAGTGCTCCAGCTATGATACCGAGTATTGCTCCTGGAGTAATCTTCCGGATGATGACTGGAAGATGCAGGATGATTACAGTTGGGTGATTGGAGAGTTTGTGTGGACGGGTTACGACTATCTGGGCGAGCCGACTCCTTACGATACCTACTGGCCAAGCCGCAGCAGTTACTTTGGTATCTGCGACCTTGCCGGACTTCCAAAGGACCGATATTATATGTATCGTGCCCGCTGGAACGAGCACCAGCATACCACCCATCTTCTTCCTCACTGGAACTGGAAGGGCAGGGAAGGACAGGTTACCCCTGTATATTGCTACACTGATGGTGTGGAAGGCGAGCTTTTCGTGAATGGCAAGAGTCAGGGCAGAGTTCGTAAGGACAAGTCAAGCCGATTGGACCGCTATCGCCTCCGCTGGAACAATGTGAAGTATGAACCGGGCGAGATTCGCGTGGTTACCTACAACCAGTATGGCGACAAGGTGGGCGAGGATGTGAAGCGTACAGCCGGCGAACCAGCGCAGATGAAGTTCAGCGTGGAGACTCCAGACCATGAGCCTATCGCCTGCATGGTAGAAGGCTGCACCGATGAGCACAACGTGCTGCTGAATGCCGATGGCACCGACCTTGCCTTCATCACCGTGAGCCTCCTGGACAAGGACGGCAACGAGTGTCCGCTCGCCGATGATGAACTTACCTTCGAGGTAAAGGGTGCCGGAACCTTCAAGGCAGCCTGCAACGGTGATGCTACTTCGCTCGATTCCTTCACTCAGCCACACATGCGACTCTTCTCTGGCAAACTCGTTATTGTTGTTCAGAGCAAGGCACAGAAGGGCGACATCATCCTCACCGTAAAGGATGGCAAGCGCAATATGGAAAAGTCGCTTACGCTGCAGGCAATATAAAGCAGACTTACTAATGATAAATATGGATTCCCCTAGGAGAAGAAGTTCTTGCTCCTAGGGGAATTCTTCGTTCAGCGACGTTGAATGTGTGTTCAGCACTGTTGAATGTGTGTTCAACACTGTTGAACATACGTTCAGCAGTATTGAACGGAGATTTCTTCTAATGGTAGCAACAAATTCTCCTTATTCTATTGTTATTTTTCTCTAATAATATTTGGCATTGTCGTGAATAATGTGTATTTTTGCAGCTATGAACAAATCACTAACCGCTTTATCTAGAATAAGCATGGCGATAGCTATGCTTCTTATAACCATAGCGCACCATGCGCAACGTTTCGTCAACACCACCCTGGATGGTGCTCAGGCTGTCTATGCTATTACCCAAGATACATCAGGAGTAGTCTGGCTGGGTACCGACAACGGTCTCTACAGTTATGATGGCTATCACGACTATCGTCATTTTGCTTCCCATACCTTTAGTCATATCCGCATCAATGCGCTCGGCTTCGAGGGTAGCATGCTCTATCTGGCTACGGGCAATGGAATGCTGAAGTTTGATACGCAGAAGGAAATCTATGCTTCTGCACCAGCGATGGAATCTGATGGAGGCAAGGGCAGGAAAAAGGTGGCAAGGGAGTTGAGAGTGCTTGATATGAAGGGCAGGAAAGATGCCTTTGGCAACGATGTGTATGCTATCCTGCATACACAGAAGGGACTTCTGGTGGGTTCTCTCGCCGGACTCCGTCTCAACCAGCGCCAGATTCTCCTGACTCCCGGAGCACAGCCGCTGGTGAATGCCCTGGCTTACGATGCCAAGCGCCACTGTTACTGGATAGGTACCGAGGGAGCCTTGTACTGTGCCGACCAGGCTTTGCAGAACTTCTCCAAGATTGCGGCGCTGGATGGAAACTCCGTGAAGTGTCTGGACGAAGACCAGGATGGCAATCTCTATATCGGCACAGATAATGGTCTTTATCGCATGGCGATGAATAACAGTCTGGAGCATTTTGTTCACGACTCGCGCAATGGGGCAACCATCCCCAACAATATCGTATGGTCCTGTTATGTAGATAAGTGGCAGAATGTGTGGATCGGTACCGATCACGGACTTTCCCGTTTATCTACCCATACCTACTATCGCTTCACTTCGCTCGATAAGATTACCTTCTCGGGCGAGGGTAACTGTCTGCATGCTATCCTTCAGACCCGCAGCGGTGACTGGTGGATGGGCGGAACCAACGGCTTGATTCACTATGCAGAGGGAGTGCGCATGCAGGGTGCAGCTTCTGGATATCAGAATGTGGTATGGTATAAGCAGAACAATCCTTCGGCTCCTCTTGCTCACAACCGTGTGCGCAAGATTTATGAAGATAAGGAGGGGGATGTATGGATCTGTACAGACCACGGCATCAACCTCTATCAGAAGAGTACGGGAAAGTTGCTCAACTTTATCGTCTATGACAAGACCGGCAAGTATTCTACTGCCTGGGCTTATGATATTCTTCAGGATCAGAAGGGCAGGATGTGGATGGCATCTTATCAGGGTGGCGTCTTCGTGCTGGACAAGCAGCACCTTCTGGCAGCCATCTCGCTCTCATCAGCAGCTACTGCCACCTGTGTGGCAGATTATCATTTCTCTGACAAGGGAAAGAACGCCCTTTCGGGTCTGCACATCGGTCAGCTGGTACTCGATGGAAAGGGAATGGTCTGGGCATCATCTTATAATCATCTCGACCGTATCGATACCCGTACCCTTCGCATCTCCCATATCCCTGGCACTGATGCCATCAATTATCTGATGAAGTCTGACAACGGCAATGTGTGGGTAGGATATAATTCCAGTGTGAAGTGCTATATGGTGAACTTGCCGATGAAGGGCAAGGAGGTGGAAAGCAAGGAATGGAAGATCGGTGGGAAGGTGGTCTCCATGTGCGATGTGGCAGACAAGGTCTGGGTGGTGGCAGGCAATGCATGCAGCGTACTGGACCCGGAGAACAACAGTTTCCGCTTCATCATTCCGATGGAGAATCCGAACAATATCTATTATTCCAAGCTGAACCACGAAGTGGTGATGGGGGGCAACGATGGCTTCATTTCCATCCGTGCCGACCTTACCATGCCGAAGGACGACAAGGCGCAGCTGCTCCTGGCGGGTATCGTGGTGAATGGCAGACAGACCCAGGATGTCTTGCTCGATGAGAACATTGAGGGAACACCGGGTGTTTCGCCCGTGGGACTGAAGACGCTGGTACTGAAGCATGATGAGAACAACTTCACGCTCCAACTGTCTGATTTGCCTTTTGCCGATCATCCTACCGCCGTCTATGCCTACCGTCTGGAGGGTAGCGACCACGAGTGGCATTATCTGGACAAGGGCAATCTTGACATCACTTACAATGGATTGTCGTATGGCGATTATCATCTCACCGTGCATGTGGTGGATGGCGAGGGAAATATCGGAGATGAAGTTTATCAGCTCGAAATCTCCGTTCTTCCACCATGGTATCTCACCATCTGGTGCAAGCTGTTCTATCTTACCCTTCTGATTGTGGGTATAGCCTGGGTCATCAATGCTCATTTCGTAAGAAAGCAGTTGAAGGAGGCGAAAAAGCAGAAGGAGGAAATCCTGGAGCAGGTGCAGGCGCGTATGCAGTTCTATGCCAACCTTGCCGATGACCTGAAGAATGCTGCCGCTCACCATTCGTTCGAGGAAGTGAATGATCTGGTAGTTTCTCATCTTGATGTGAATGCTTCCGACAACGAATCAGAGCCGGCAATGATTGTAGATTTCCATGCTCCTCAGGATCCGGAAGTTGAGATGGATGAGATGGATAGGAAACTGCTCAACCAGATTCGGGAGATGATAGAGGAGAATATGGTGGATTCCGACTTTAACGTGTCGATGCTTCAGGAGAAGATGGGTATGGGAAACAAGCAGCTTTACCGAAAGTTGAAGGCACTTACGGGGCAGACTCCGGTGGAGTATATCCGTGATATGAGAATGCAGAAGGCGGCAAAATTATTAAAGGCGGGCAAGTTCAGCGTGTCGGAGGTAATGTACACCGTAGGCTTCTCTAACAGCAGCTATTTCTCCAAGTGTTTTTCCAAGGCATTTGGAATGACTCCTACCGAGTTTATGCGCAGTTAAAAAGTATATGGATTAAAGTTCAAACGATATGTTGCCAATATTAACGATTACAGGTTCCGACAGCACCGGTGGCTCTGGTGTGCAGGCGGATATCAAGACGATATTCGAATTGGGAGGTTATGCCGTTTCGGCGATAACCAGCATCACCGTGCAGAATACCCTGGGTATCCAGGAGTTCTTCGATATTCCTGCCGAGATTGTTTCCGGACAGATAGAGGCAATCATGAACGATATGCAGCCCAGCATCGTGAAGGTGGGAATGATACGCAAGGTTGAGACGCTGAATGTGCTTATTGATGCCCTGACCAAGTATCGTCCCGACCATATCATCTACGCCCCTTCCATCTGGTCGAGCCAGGGTGATGCGCTGATGACCGAGGATGTGGTGAGCCAGATCAAATACCGTCTGCTGCCGCTCTGTTCGGTAGTCGTGGCGAGAAAGAAGGAGAGTGATATCATCCTTCAGAACTCCCGACTCCTGGAGCTTGCCGAAAAGCAGGGGCTCAGGATTTACCGGCTCGATAATGCCAATTCGCATGGTCTCATCAACCGCTTCTCTTCTGCCCTTGCCATCTATCTGAATCAGGGCAAGAAGATGGAGGAGGCGTTGGCGATGGCGCAGGATTTCATCAATATAGAACTGGCTAGGGAGAGTAATCTGCAGGGTAGGAGTTCCGAACTTTACAACCAGTTTATCTCGCAGGTGAATAACTTCTGCCGCACCTATAGCGATGTGCATTTCTATGCCGACCAGCTGAATGTGAGTGGCCGCTATCTGGCGCAGGTTACCCGCCGCATCTCCGGCAAGACACCGAAGGCAATCATCGATGAATACATCGTGAAGGAGATAGAGCGCGAGCTTTCTACCACCACGCATACGGTGCAGGAGATAGCCAACACTTTCGGCTTCTCATCTCAGGCTCATCTCACCAAGTTCTTCAAGAAGATGAGAGGGGTCACGCCTTCTGCTTTCAGGCAGAAAGGCTGAAAACAGGTGGTTTTTGACCAAAAAGTTAAAATAATTAAGTTAAATTAGAAACACGGACAAATTGAATTTGTCCGGCTCTTTTGTCCGGGTGCTTGTAAATGGTTAAATATTAGTAATTTATAGACTGCCGGACAATTTGTCCGGACAAATTCAATTTGTCCGTGTTGTTTTTTCTTTGCTTTTTAACTCTATGTTTTCCTTCTCGGAACTCATAGACTTAGAAGCCATAAAACTATGAGTTGGATTTGCGAAAATACTACTATTATTTAGACCCCCTTTTGTTATAAATATAATATATATACCTGATAATCAGTTATATTGTGCTTTTCTGCAGACTTTGTATTTTAGACCCTATTTAGTTCTATTATTGAAAAATATTTTGTATTTTTGCGCCCAGAATGTAATTATACTAAAATATGAGAAGAAGTATTTCGTTTACGATATTGTTTTTTATGATGCTTTCAGTGTTGGTATCATGTTATCAAAGTCATAAGAAAGAGTTAGACTTAGCTTATACGTTGGCAGAGTCTAAGCCAGATAGTGCCTTGGTCTTTTTGAACCGTATCAATCAAGGTAAACTCTCAGATAAAGATATGGCGAAGTATGCCCTCATTTATTATATGGCACAAGATAAGTCGGGCTTGGAAGTAGATAACGATTCCTTGATTCGCATAGCGTATGATTGGTATGGAGAACATCAGGACGATTCGCTTTATGCTTCATCCTTGTATTATATGGGAAAATACTTTCTGCTGAATGATAGTATGGAGCAGGCAAAGACTTGTTTGGAAAAGTCTTATTCCATATCTGACAGTCTCCATAATATGAATTTAAAATGCTTGGCATTGGATAAGCTGATTGAAGTAGAAGAACAGCTGGCACCTTACAAAGCTTTGAACTATGCTAAAGCTTTGGTGAAGATGTATGAGTCCATGCCAAATGTTAGTATATATAATAAGGTGGCAGCGCATTTGAGGTTAGGGGAGAACTTCTTTTATGTTGATAGTTTGCGACGAGCTTTGGAAGTAGAGAAAAAAGCATATAGGTTGGCGATATATGCAAACGATAATGAATTGCTGTCAAGTGTAAAACAAAATTTGGCTAGTACGTTTGAGAAAATGGGAGAAAAGGATAGTTGTCTGCTTTATGCTCGGCAAGCTTATGACTTGAATGGTAATGATAGATTTTCTTGTCAGTTAATGTTGGCTTCTGCTTATATTACTGGAGATTCCATAAAGCAAGCTTTTGCAATATTGGATCAAGCAACTCCTAAAACTGCTGAAGATCATTATTCGGTATTTTATATGCAAAGTCAAGCAGCTGTAAAAGCCCAGGATTATAAGACGGCTAAAACTTTCAGTGATTCAGCATGTTCTTGTTTGCAAGAAATGTACCGGACAGCATCCAAAGCCAAGATTTCCTATTATTCTTCTTTTTTAAAGAAAGAAAATGAAAGGGCAAAAATGCAAGGAAAGGCAGAAGTGCAGCGATGGGTATTTGGATTGATCGTATTTTTAGGCTTGATAATTATTTTGTTTGTCTTGTATGCTTATTGGTCGTATCGAAAACTGTCATTAGCTCGCATAGCTCATGAACAGGAAATATTCACCCAAAAGCAGCAAATGATGGAGAAATTACACCAAGAAGAACTCTCGCATAGGGATGTGCAATTGTCTGTAATGCGTAATTTTTTATTAAAGAAGATTGAGGTAGTTGAAAAGTTAAATTCGAGTGTTCCGAATGAGAGTAAGCATATTGTGCTTTCCGATAATGATTGGACAGAGTTAGAAGTCTTCTTAGATAGTGTGGAGGATTTGTTTGTGTCTAGACTAAAACAGAAGCATCCAAATTTGTCTAAAGCAGATTTGCGATTAATGATGCTGTTGCGTTTAAAGTTATCGCAAAAGACTTTAGCATCTATCTATTGTGTGAGCGAGAAAGCTATCAAGCAAAAGTTGTTCTTGTATAAGGATAAGGTAGGCATAAAAAATGAGCATTTTTCGCTTCGTAACTACATAGAAAACTTCTAGAAATAGGGGCTATATAATGCTTTTTAGACCTTTTAAATATGGGGGCAATTATAAGTACTTGTTTCTTAGTATTATATGTAATTTGTGCAATGGCATAGAAATAGACCTGTTTTGTTTGGATGAAGTCAAAAAACTATGTAATTTTGCAGCCGAGATTCAATAACATCTAAAAGGTAAGATTATGAAGAAGGTAAAAATGTATATTTCGTTTCTGCTGTTTCTGCTATTTGCTTCCAGTCAAGTAAAAGCAGAGTGTTCTTCTAAAGCGAAAGACATTCCTGTGTATAAGGTAAAAAAGCATTTGGGAACACGAACTGCAGAACCTAGCGTAACAGCAAGTTTAGAGCAAAATCAGCTTACAGTTAATGTTGGTTGTTATATGGGCATTGTAAAAGTCTATGTCTATGGAGACAATGGAAGCCTCATGGCTAGTTCTTCTGTCGCTATAGAAGGTAATGGATTGTGCACTTTAGATTTGTCCGCATTAGAGAATGGCTCTTATAATGTAACTGTAGAACTAGAAAATATGATTTATTGGGGCATGTTTGACATATAGGGTAGATTCTTATAATTGATAATAATTTTGTCGACTAAAATTATATATCCAGACACAACTGGCAAAAAGCGCATACATTCCCAAAAGCGTTAAAAACTGGGTGGTTAATGAATTGTTGAACGTCTAAATTATTTAAATTATGAAGACAAATGAAATTGAAGGTAAGCTTGAAGTTATGGAGCTGATGGCTGTAAAGGGTGGTATTGATGAGATTGAAATTGAATGTAGAGCACAAGATAGTGGTGTTATCTGCAATGCTGGTAGTGCAGTTGCAGGCAGAGTGTAATTACTGACAAAGTAAACTAACATTAAAAATGGAAGAAAGTGTGTCGCATAGTTTGTGCGACGCACTTTCTTAAATAAAATCTTATGATGTCACAGAATGAAACTTATGTCCTAAATCCAGACTATCACTTCAAAGGTGATAAGGATCGTATAGTAATGTATTCTAAAAAGCAAGTTTCCTCATTCAGTTCTTCTGATTGGGTAAGCTTTATACACCCTACACAAGCTCAAATTCTAAATGTTTTTGCAGTAAAGAGAACATTTGGGGAACAATGTAAATTGTTGGCACTTAAATATGGAATTTCAGAGGGGCAAATTTCAGAAATGCTCGCTCCGTATATTGAGAATAAAAATGTAGTCCATACTATTTTTAAAGAAAATAAAATATATTTTCCTCAAAATGTTTTGATTGCCTGGCATAATGTGGAGGAGCTTTTTAAGGAAGATACAAATAATATTGTTCAAGTAAATTGTAATGATGTAAACTTAAAACAAGATAGAATGCATATTGCGCCACAAAGCATTTTGCTAATGTTAACCAATAAGTGTGTGACAAAATGTAAGTACTGCTACGCCGATAAGAATACAAAGTATACTCCTATGAGTACAGATGAGGTATTACATCTGATTGATGATGCCAAACGCTTAAAGATGTCTTATATAGATGTAATAGGCGGTGAGGTCTTTTGTCGTAAGGATTGGGATATAATAATCAAAAAGATTGTGGACAATGGGCTTATGCCAAACTTTATATCTACGAAAATGCCTATTGCTGAAGAGACTATCAAAAGGTTAAAAGATACCGGGTACAACAATGTTGTTCAAATATCTTTAGATTCTTTGGATGAACAGGTTTTAAGTACTTTGATAGATTGTAAAGTTGGCTATGTAAACAAAATGAAACAAACCATTATAAATTTGGAAGCGTATGGATTCAAAGTGCAATTTGATACTATTTTGACGAAACTTACTGCCAATCGGAAAAGTCTTGATCAATTATTCCTTTTCATTAGTAAAGTTACGAATTTAGAATATTGGGAAATAAGAATACCTGAGGTTTCTATATATACTCCAGAAACTTATAAGGAGATAAAGGCGAATAAGGATCAGTTGTTGGACTGTATAGATTATATAAATGAAACGCTTAGACCAAAAGCACAGTTCAAACTTTTTTGTAGTGATAATTGTCTAGAAGAGCATTTAGGCGAAGGAAAGGATATTGACAAACATTTTTATGGAGGAAAATGTATTATGTTGAAACAGTTGGCATTTGTTTTGCCTGATGGCAAAGTCAGTGCTTGTGAACAACTATATTGGCATCCTCAATTTATCATTGGAGACTTGAAAAAACAATCTATTGAGGAAATTTGGAATTCTCCAAAGGCATGGGAATTATACAATTTAAGCCAAGGCGTTTTTCGTAAAGAGAGTGTTTGTTCGCATTGTAAAATTTTTGATTTTTGTAACTTGGAGAATCATCGTAGATGTTTCGTCAAGGTAATCAAAGCTTATGGAAAAGATAAATGGGATTATCCAGACCCACGTTGTCAATATGCTCCAAAAGTAACATCAGATTTGTTGTATTAAAAATATATAGGAATGAATTTACAAAAGGCTATTATATGTTTTGTGAGTTTTTGGTTGAGTATATGCCATATTTCGGCTCAGCAACTTAGTGGAAAAATCGTTAGTAGGGAAGGTAATATAATTCCCTATGCTAATGTTTTTTTGTTGTCTAACCAAGATTCTTCTTTCGTTAGGGGTACTGTGAGTGATGAGAATGGGCAATTTTTATTGCCCTCTTACACTCATAATGATATTCTCAAGGTTTCTGCAATAGGCTACTCTGTGGGGTATTTTACCTGTAAAGGTGACTCTTTGGGTAATTTGGAATTAAAGGATAATGCGAAACAACTTAATGAGGTTGTTGTAAAAGGTCACCGCAATTATGTGAAAACAACCAATATGGGCATAACCATATCTATGACAGATAATCCACTTTCGAAATTAGGCACAGCCTTAGATGCTATTAAGCAAATGCCTTTGATAGATGCGGTTGGGAATGACATTTCTGTCTTAGGAAAAGGAACGCCTGTATTTTATATAGACAACAGAAAGGTAAGAGACAATAATGAATTGTCGCAACTGTCTTCACAAAATATAAAGAATGTCGAGATAATTACGAGCCCAGGTGCGAAATACGAGGCTGATGTAAAATCCGTGATTATTATACATACAAAGAAAAAAAAATTAGGTTGGGCAGGTATTGCAAGAGTTTCGGGAGTTTTTTCCGAAATGTCTCATGGTATGGCAGACCTAGACTTTTCATATAATAGTGATAAAGGATTAGGCTTTTATGCCAATGGAGATTATGAGGGGGATGGCTTTAAGCAAAAAGGATATATATTAGAACAGTTTAATAGTGATTTGAATACGACAAAAACAAATGGAAAATTTAAACGTTGCTCTCAGAACATAAAATTGGCGGTAGGCTCAAGTTATGACTTTAATGATAATTCTCTTGGTATTCGGTATGAATTTCGTAGGACACCAAGTGATAAATACGATACACGTAATATTATAGAAACAAATGTAACTTCTGTTTCGCAAAATCTGAGTTCTACAAGCGAAAAATTTAGTCAAAGTTCACGGCATAGTTTAAATTCTTATGCTGTGTTTAAATTTGGTAAAATGAAAAATTATGAATTTACTACAGATGTTGATTATGTCTATAATTTGTCCTCCAATTCTTCTAATGTAGAAGAATTGGGAAATTCATATGAAAATAAGATAGCTACAGCAAATAGTGCTAAAAATAATATAGTTGCAGCAAAAGCTAATTTAAGTGCTCGTTGGAAATATGTGAGCTTAAATCTTGGTGGACAGTATTCTTTTACAAGAACTCAACAAACGTTTGGCGCAAATGTCGCAGAAGCTAAGGATTTCTTTGAAGACTCGTCTGATGAGGAAAGCCAGCATTTGTCAGCAGGTTACATTGCTGCTAATTGGAAAATAGGTAAAAAGTGGAGCTCTAGAACTGAGTTACGTGTGGAATATACAGATTTTACATATTTAGAGAATGGGAAAATAGTTCCAGAACAAACTAAAGGCTTCTCAGATTGGCTTCCTTATATAGGCATTAATTATCAAGATGGAGATTATGGATTTGGCTTGTCTTATAATACGGTGGTTGTCCGTCCAAGTTATAAAATGTTAGCCAACTCTTACACATATAGTTCTCATACATTGTGGTTTATGGGAAACCCCTTGTTGAAATCAGAGTTGGATAGAAATTTGGAACTAAGTTTTAATTATCATCAAACTAGTTTAGCATTCACTTACGTACATTGTATGAGGGAATTAGCTTCTGCCTATTTTTATTTAGCGGATAAGCAGATGAATATTTATAAAGTGATTAACCTGCCAAATTATAATTATTTTCAAATAACTCTAGGGCAAAGATTCAATATTGGTAATTGGCATCCGTCCTTATATGGACTCTTAAAAGTTCAAAATTTAAAATATGGAGAACCAAAGAATTCGTATGATACACCTCGTTTCCGTATTATTGTGCGTAACCGCTTTGATTTGCCTTGGAAAATATATGGTTATTTTGATGGAATGTGGATTGGTAGAGGAAATTCTTCAACCAATTACACCAAGAATCGGGTTATTCTTGATATGGGATTGAATAAGAGTATTGGTAGTTGGGCATTTACTATATATTGGAATGATTGTTTTAAGTTGTGGCATCAAGTCAATTTGGTTGAAACCAATGGGGTATCTTATTACCAAAATTTGAAGGGTGCATCTCACAATGTTTTTGTTAGTGCTACTTATACTTTTAATAAAAAGAAAAACTATAAAGGAAAAGGTGTGGCACAAAGTGAGGTAAATCGTTTGTAGAACAATGGATATAACACATTTTATATGTTTTCGTCAACATGACTCCATGCAATGCGGCATAGCCTGCTTGCAAATGGTATGTAAATATTTCGGCAGAGACTATACATTGGATTCTCTGTCGAAACTTTGCTTTGCCACAACAGAAGGGGTGTCCATGCTAGGTATTAATGAAGCGGCTAATACGCTAGGATTTCACACGGTAAGTGCAAGGGCAACCACGACCATGTTAGGTGAAATCCCTTTGCCTTGTATTCTTCATTGGAATCAGAATCATTTTGTTGTATTATATAAGGTTAAGAAAGGCAAGAGGTTCTATGTCGCTGACCCAGGAAAGGGATTGGTCACTTATGGCTTAGAAGAGTTCAAGCAGCATTGGATAAGCACTCACTCTAATGACGAGGACAAGGGTATCGCCATGTTCTTCGAGACCACTCCTGCCTTCTTCACTTATCAGATGGAAGGAGAAGATAGACAGAAGGAGAAGCGTTCCTTCAAGTTCCTTT
>ERZ791617.28-NODE-28-length-116650-cov-11.5243_pt1 | contig 116650 bp, 91 predicted proteins | sample MGYA00510272_ERZ791617 | MGnify/ENA primary metagenome ERZ791617 (study PRJEB30046, sample SAMN00715200) | human gut metagenome | study: EMG produced TPA metagenomics assembly of the A metagenome-wide association study of gut microbiota in type 2...
CAGCATAAATTGAAAATAATGGTCAAAACATTTGGATATTAACATAGAAAGCGATTGGGGTTAAAAAAATGGCATAATCGCACTTTTCAGCGATTATGCCATTTTTTTTGTATATATGAAGGATTAGAATTCCACTTTGATGATATAGTCGTCTTCGTCACCCTTTCTGTCGTTCAGCTCGAAGATTGTCTTGCCAGTGGCTTTGTCCTTTCTGAACGCCAGTTTGTCGCCTGTGATGAGGTTTGTCGCCTTCTTGGCTTTACCCTTCATTGTCACGGCGATTTCACCATCCTTCTTGTCTGTGAGGATATGTATATAGAGAGGAGCCTTTTTCCCCTTTCCGCATGTCGACACGATGCTGTCGCCAAGCGCCACTTCTCCTGCCACAGTGCGGTATATGCTTTCGCCGGCATTGCCGTTCAGCCATTTGCCCATGTCGGCAAGACGGTCGAGAGCCGTTGCCGGAAGTTCGCCGTTTGGCTGCGGACCGATATTGAGCAGCAGGTTGGCTCCCTTAGCCGCTGTGCGCACGAGCAGTCTGATGAGTTCCTTGGCCGATTTATAGTTCTGGTCTTTTATCTTGTATCCCCACATGCCGTTCATCGTCTGACAAGTCTCCAGCGGCAACCGGCTGATAGACTGTCCTGACAGACCGTTCTTGTTCTCTCCCGGAATGTCTCTTTCAAACATCTGCATGTCTTCGCCCTCAAACGGAGTCTGGTGGTGGTTGTTGCCGATGATGCACGCCGGTTGCAGTTTGTGTATCATGGCATACTGCTCAGGCAGCTGCCAGTTGAATGGGATAGTGTCCTCGTCGTGGTCCCACCATCCGTCAAACCATATTCCGTCCACCTTTCCGTAGTTTGTCAGCAGTTCGGTGAGCTGTGCGTTCATGAATTTGTAGTAGTGGTTCCAGTCAGCCTTCTTCGGGTCTTTGCCCGTTGTCAGTCCTGTTCTGCCGGCAGGGTAGTCCTCTCGTGTCCAGTCGATGTGAGAGTAGTAGAGATGCAGTCCAATGCCCAGTTTGTGGCATTCGTCAGCCAGCTGTCTCACGATGTCTTTGCCGTATGGCGTGTTCATGATGTTGTAGTCAGACTGTTTGGTGTCCCACATCGAGAAACCCTCGTGGTGGCGGGTTGTGAAGCAGATGTATTTGGCTCCCGAAGCCTTTATCGCCGAAATCCATTTCTCGGCGTTGAAGGAGTGCGGATAGAAAGCGTCAGCCACCTTGGCGTATTCGTCCTTGTTGGGACCATAGTTGAGATACCATTCCCCCTGTGCGAACATACTGTAAAGTCCCCAATGCAGGAAAATGCCGAATCGGTTGTCAGAAAATTCATTTCGTGCCTGCAGATTCTCTGCTGTCGGCACGTAATGCTGCTGGTTGCAGGTTTCGGCTTTCTGCTGGTTCTGTGCGTTGCCCAGAAGAGTTGCCGATGCAAGTAGTGCTGTTATCAATGCGTGTTTCATAAAAATAAGGTTATCAAAAGATTATTATAAACCCAGTTCCAGAAGTCCGCATTGCGGGAGTTTCCTGCGATGCGGACCATGAAGCCGGTTTTTCAGTCATTGTGTATTTCTTGTTCCGTGTATTGTCAAGGTCTCATCGTGTTAGGCAGTTTGAAGTCCTTGTTGAACACGTCAGCCACCTTGTCGATTTCGAGGAACGTGGTGCCGCCGCCCCTTCCGAAGCTGCCGCTCAGATATGCAATTTTGTCCTCCATCTTCAGGTAGCCCTTCTGTCGCAGCATTCTCAGCGCTGCCACGAACTGGTCCTGTGGTTGCAGTTTCTTATGCTGGAACACCGGAATCACTCCGTAGCTCAGGGCCAGCAATCTCTGCACCCTTTCCTTTACGCAGATGGCGAGCACGGGGTTAGGACCGCGGAAAGCCGCCAGGTTGCGTGCTGTGCGTCCGTATAGGCTGTCGGTGATGATTCCCCTCACTCCGAGACGCTCCGTTGACTCGATAGCCTGTTTTGCAAGGAATTCGCTCACGTTGCAGTCGTTGCTCAATGGCACAGGGATGTCGTTTTCGCGCATCTTGTCCTTCTCAGCCTGTTCGGCGATGGCAGCCATGGTCTTTACAGCCTCCACCGGGTATTTACCCGATGCCGTCTCGCCGCTGAGCATCAGGGCGTCGGTGCGGTAGTATATGGCATTGGCGATGTCGGTCACCTCGGCACGTGTAGGACGAGGGTTGTTTATCATCGTGTGCAACATCTGTGTGGCAACGATAACAGGCTTCTTTGCCTCGATACACTTCTTGATGATCATTCTCTGGATTCCCGGAATACGCTCGATAGGCACCTCGATGCCCAGGTCGCCACGGGCGATCATGATACCGTAAGACGCCTCGATAATCTCGTCGATATTGTCAACGCCCTCCTGGTTCTCGATCTTTGAGATGATCTTTATCTCGCTGTTATGCTCGTCAAGAATTCTCTGAACAGCCAGCACGTCTTCCTTGCTGCGCACGAAAGAGTGGGCTATGAAGTCGATGTCCTCTTCTATTGCGAGCAGTATGTTCGCTTTGTCCTTTTCAGTCAGCGCCGGCAGGTCGATATGCTCTCCCGGAACGTTGACGCTCTTTTTCGAACCCAGCTTTCCGTCGTTCTGCACCTCCACGCAGAGCGAGTCGCCGTCTTTTTCATAGACGAGCATATCCAGTTCTCCGTCGTCGAAGAGCACATGGTCGCCCACCTTCACGTCGTCAATGAAATTTTCGTATGAAACGTTCACTGTGTCGTGAGTAGTATCTTCTGTATTGTGTCCGTAGATTTTCACCCTTTCCCCCGTTTTGTATTCAATGGGTTGGTCAGTGGCTGTGGTCCTCACTTCCGGTCCTTTGGTGTCGATGAGTATTCCGATGTGTCTTGACACCTTTCTCGTGTTTCTGATAATCTCGCGTAGACCGTCGTGTGAGGCATGTGCGGTGTTCATTCTGACTACGTTCACACCTGCTAGGAATAGCTGGCGGATAAAGTCTACACTGCATCTGCGGTCGCTGATAGAAGCTACAATCTTAGTTTGTTTCATACCTGTATATTATTTACCTATTTAAATTCAATGCAAAAATACAACAATAATTTCTATTTTCGTCTCCGGTGTTGTGATTATTTGCTGTTATTCGACTAAAACGATTTCGTTCAGGGGCTGAACCGTTGATGATGGTCATCTGTATGCAGCTTCAGTCCCATTCCTTGAAGTGCAGTTCCTGTTCCACCCATTGTGGTCTCTTCTTGTTGTCGCAGGGGTTCGACACGCTCAGTCCGATGAGCCGGATAGGTTTCGTTGTGGTGTCCACCTGTCTGAGGAGTTCCTTTGCCAGTGGCAGGATGTCCTGTTTCTTTGTGAGCACCCTGTCAGACGTTATGCTGCGTGTGATGTTGGTGAAGTCGGAGTATTTTATTTTCAGGCTCAGCGTCAGTCCTCTGAATCCGCTTTTCTCCAGTCTTGTCAGCAGTTCCATCACCGTGTGGTATAGTTCTATTATTATCGCCGACCTTTTGTTAATATCCTCCAGGAAAGTCTGTTCGCAACCCACCGACTTCCTTATCCTTACGTTCTCCACAGGCCGCTCGTCTATGCCACGTGCGAAATTATAGAACGTGGGTCCCGCCTTTCCGAACACCTCAGTGAGATGCTTCAGCGAGCATTGTCTCAACTGCTCCCCGTTGAATATCCCCATGCGGTGCATCGTCTCTCTCGTCTTCGGTCCCACGCCCCAGAAATCCTCGATCGGCAGCGTTGCGATGAAGTCGAGAGCACGGTCAGGGTGGATGGTAAACAGTCCGTCGGGTTTGCGGTAGTCAGAGGCTATCTTGGCGAGAAACTTGTTGTACGACACTCCCGCACTTGCCGTCAGCTCCGTCTCCTGTCTTATCGCTTCCTTTATCTCCCTTGCTATGTCTTGAGCGAGCAGAATCTTCGGCTTGTTGCAGGTCACGTCGAGAAAAGCCTCGTCGATAGACAACGGTTCTATCAGCTCTGTATAGCGTTGGAAAATGGCGTGTATCTGTCGCGACACCTCTTTGTACACCTCGTGCCTGCACGGCACGATAATCAGTTCCTTGCACAACTGTTTCGCCTTTGCCATCGACATAGCCGAGCGCACTCCATATCGCCTTGCCTCATAGCTCGCCGTAGACACCACACCACGTGGTCCGTCGAACCCCACGGCAATCGGTTTGCCGCGCAGCTCCGGATTGTCTCTTTGTTCCACTGCAGCAAAGAAGGCATCCATGTCAATATGTATTATCTTTCTGATATTGTTCATTGGCTTGTCATGCAAGGATTTCTGTTTGATGCTTCATGCCTGTTTCTGATGTAGGCATTTTGCGTGACTGACATGTTTGCAAATGCAAAGATAATGTTTTTATGGCAGATATATATAATGTTTCATTAACATCATTCAGTCTTGTTGGTCCTTGAAGTGGTTTTCATATTCTTCAGCAGTCTGGCTACAAGATCCTTTGTGTTGTCTGACAAAATCAAGGAATCCTCATGAAACCTATACAATTTCATCCAAGTCATTAATGATATGGATGGTGTATATAGCATCCTTGTTGAAGTCCTTTATCATGTTTTCATGGATTTCCTGCTCTCTGGTGTTCTCATAATAGGGCATTATAATGATGAGGGACTTATGCCTCAGTGACCTTCCAAGTCTTTGTGGTCCAATCACTTCTGAAGAGGAATAGTTTGCAAATACAGCATATTTGCAGTCTGTAAGGTTGGCATTCTCATTGAGAATATTGACAGAGACTATGTGGTCAATCTTCCTGTTGTTGCAATCATTGTATATTTGGTCAGAGTCTTTGTACTTTGAGGTCGTTTTCTTTATTATTGTTTTTCTGAAACAAAGTGTCATAGTATCATTTTGAGCTTCACTTTAGGACCTAAAGTACAGGCCACCAAAGAATTACGCCAATGTTACTTTTCTGAATATTTTACAGAAAAGTGACATTGAAGTATCATAGAAGTATCATCGGGGGGTATCTTGGTTTTTGTCTAAAGATTATCCAGCATAGAAATCAGCAAGGGAAAAGGGAGTGCCACAAGCATCATTGGCAAGGAGAACAAAAAAGTGCAAGAAATGGGCACGGTGCTTGCCCATGTTGGGTAACGTGCTTGCCCCAGTTGGGCACGCTGCTTGCCCCAGTTGAGCAGAATCCGTTCCGGAAAAGTGCCCAAAAACATTAACCCGAATCGGTCATCAGGGCTTGCCTGGATTTTATATTTTTAGAAGAGCGAATTTTGTTTGGCTTTTATGAGTAATAGCTTGCCGTTATGTTTTCTGTTCTTCGTGCTGAGGTTTTATAACCTGTGGATTTTTACCATAAAACAATATGTTTGGCATTTGCAAACCGCATACTTGGTCCCCGTTTTCCGCTTGTTTGCATATATTGTTTTTGTATAACACTGATGTTCAGTGTGTTGTGTCTTAAAAGGTAGAAAAGTGGAGTTGGGTAATACCCTCTATTTTTAAGAATCGTGAGATTTAACACTTTTAACTTCATTTACAAGCATTTTGAGGGATGTAGGTTGCAATTTCAATACTAACAGAGTGGATTTTGGATATGGGATGCTGATTCTTATTATACATTATATTATATGAGCCTCACATATTTGAGCATCTTGATTTTGGAGGTATTCTAAAGACCGAGTGTGAAGGCTTGAATTATTTCGCCACTTTAATTTTTAGAACTTTTATCTCCATCTGACAAAGAAACGTGTCTAAAAATGCTGTTTTGAGAACTGTTTTTGACGTTTTTCAATCAAAAATGGCAGTTTAAAAGCATAATTTAATTGATTTTTGCTCGTAATTGACGGGAATTGTGTAATTTTGCAGTGTCGTGCCTACGCTGTGCCATCTGAAAAGGATGCGTGGATGGGCGGGACACTACATAATGTAAAAGCGTCATCGATGCTTTGTCTGTTGGCTTCTTGAAACCTAGGAAATTTCAATTGTGTGTCAAGGACAATGTCAGAAGTGAATGCTACGGGTATGCAATAAAAAAGTATCCCGGGGTGTGCATGAGGGTGTATTACATCCTCAAGGCACTCTTTTCCGGAGGTGCGTGCAACATACCGGCGTAGGCAGTCACTCTACAAGTTCACACACAAGGGTTTTCCTAGGACCTCAAGAGCGGACGAGTAGAGTTGGAGGCCTACGTTTTTTGCGTTATAGTAGGTAACAGTAGTCAAACTAAATTGCCTTATCGGGTTTCTGAGGCGCTTAATAGAAACAATGGGCTTATTCGGTTTAGGCACAGCAAAAGGCAAAAGTGGCGGATTGATGAACGTCATCCGCTGTGACGAGCCTGAGTATTTAGTGTGGAAATGGCGTCCTGAAGGTCAAGATGCGAATTCCACGAGTAGAGAAAACGCCATTCGATATGGTAGTAGTCTTCGAGTCAAAGACGGAGAGGTTGCAGTATTTGTTTACAAGCAAAAGGAAGGGGCAATGCAAGATTTTATCGTTGGCCCTTATGACGATACTATAAAAACAGCTAACTTCCCTATTCTTTCTAGTATTGTTGGTTTAGCATTCGGTGGAGAAAGTCCATTCCAAGCAGAAATCTATTTTATCAATCTCCAAGGTAATAACCAGGTAAAGTTTGCAATTCCGTATTTTGATGTTGCAGATCCCCGTCTGCCAGACTTTCCCGTTCCGGTTGCAGTAAGAGGTGCCATAACCTTCGCTTTGGAAGATTACAAGAATTTCATCAAACTCAATCGTCTTGTTGACTTTGATTTGGAAGCCTTCAAAAAACAGATTAAAGATGTGATGGTGAGAAAAATCAAAGGCATAGTTACAAATATTCCTTGTGACCTTGGTATGCCAGTCGTACAGATGGAACGAAAAATTGATGAAGTGAGCGAAGTCTTGGAAACAAGACTGAAAGATCGTCTTGACGAATATGGCGTAAGAATGAAGCATATAGATATAAATGCCATTGAAATAGACAAAGATTCGGATGCATATACTGAGGTTAAAGGACTGACTGGTGGCATTACCGCCCAAACAATGCAGGCTCAGGCCGAACTCAACATAAAGAATATGCAGGATATGCAGGCAATGAATGCTGCGAACCTTGAAGAAACCCTGCGTATTCAACGTGAGGAAGCTCAGCGAGCTCAAAAACTCCAGACAGAAACAAACTTCCTCGGTGCACATGCTCTCAACCAGCAAACAAGTGTTCTTCAAACTGCCGCCTCAAATCTTGGCCAAATGGGCTCGATGAATATGGGCGCAGGTGGTGGCGGAATGAACCCAGCAGGAATGATGACTGGAATGATGATGGGGGGAGCTATGGGCGGACAGATGGCTGGTATGATGAACAATATGGGGCAGCAGATGCAAAATGCCATGAATACACCACCTCCGATGCCAACGGTTCAGTATATGACTGCAGTTAATGGCCAGCAAACTGGTCCTTACAATATGCAACAACTTCAGCAGATGGTGCATACTGGACAATTTACTCCTCAAACATATGTATGGAAGCAGGGTATGGCTCAATGGGAACTTGCCGGAAATGTGCAGGAACTTGCATCTCTTTTTGCCGTGCCAACACCTCCTCCTGTTCCTGGAGGTATACCAACACCTCCAATGCCTTAAAGGTTGACGATTATGAATGATTATAATTTCTATTCCATTGACAGGCTTGTTGAATTCGGTATGGGCATGGCAATGGCGCAGCAAATGGTCAAGGTTATGAATGAAACCATGCAGACCATGAATGTACCAGGAGCACCTAATACAATATCAACGCCACAAGCATTAACAATTTATGTTGGTATAGACAGTAAACCGATTGGTCCTATTTCTGAAGGTGAATTTATCCGGCTGATTACGACCAAACGAGTCACTAAGGACACCTTGGCATGGATGCCTGGCATGCTTACTTGGAAGCCTGTCGAACAAATTCCTGCCATATTGAAAATAATAGCAGTTTCTCCTCCACCTATTCCATAATCATGAAAGCAAACGTATTTCTAACAATAATAAGTATAATGTTTGCGTTTCTTGTTGGTTACCTTGCCTTCAATGTTTCCTATGGTGATGAAAATGATGTAATTTGTGGCATTGGAAGTAGCATTTGCTTTGCTATTACTCTTATTCCAACCATAGGCATACAGTATGGGGCAAGAAGACAAGGCGTGAACATCCGCATGTTTTCGTTTATATTCTTTGCACTCTTTGCTATCAGTAATTTCTGTTTTGCTGGATTTGGAGTGAAGATGCCATTCTATATCATTGTCAATGGTATTATGCTGCTGATATACCTTGCAATCTTCTACAAGATGCAAGGAGTTAAAGATATTTAGTAATTTAATAAAAAATCAATTTTATGTTAACACCCGAGTTAGAACAACTAATACAATACGCATTAAAAGATGGCGTATTGACGGACAAAGAACGCTCTGTTCTGATGCGTAAAGCACAAGAGGCAGGCACAGACTTGGACGAATTCGAGATGATTCTCGATGCAAAACTTCATGAGGTGCAAAAGGCAGCCACTGCTGCAGCACCAAAGTTTTCCAACAACAAGCATGGAGAAGTACGAAAATGCCCTGCATGTGGAGCAATGGTAAGTGCCTTTACTACTAGGTGTAATGAATGTGGCTTTGAATTCAACAATGTTGAAACCAACAAATCTGCAAACGCTCTTTTTGAAAAGTTACAAGCTCTTGAAATGGAAAAGGCTCGTGAACTTGCCCTCCATGAAGAATCTAAGAATAAACAACTCCAAGCTCTCTCGGAACTCCACAACAGTGGAGGTACATTGACTAAAATTTTTGCCAAAAATGGTGAATCTCAAAATGAGGAGCGTGATGATCTTATTAGAACTTTTGAGAAAGGAGCACTACAAATTGAGGAAAAGTACATGGATGCGAAAATCAACATGATTAAGGTCTACACAGTACCTAACACAAAAGGGGACTTGTTGGAGCTTCTCTCTATGGCATCAAGCTGTGCATATGACAATGATGGAGTAATAGGTCGAGAGGAAGAAGTTTGGCTGCAAAAAACAGATCAAATTTATCAGAAGCTTGTTATTTGTGCAGCAGGAGATAATGTTACTCTTAATCAAGCGACCAACATGATTGTTTCCCTAATCAAGCGTCTTCCAAAGGATTACAAGAATTTTACAAGAATTCCAAAGGAACTTCGTGATAAGATTAATGTAGAACTGAAAGCCCAGAAGGCAGAGAAGAAGGAGGAATTTAGAGAAAACCTATTCAATATCCTAAAAGGATGGCGTGGTATCACTCTTTGTGTTGCATTGTTGCTTTTTATTATAGACTGTTTCGTAGGTACTGGATACATTCTCATAATAGCTTCTATTGTTCTCTTCGTTGTAGGTAAGATGACATGGACAGCTATCAAAGAAGCAAAGAACGACCCACTATATTAATGATATCAGGGAATATTGGTTAAATAAATAGATTCTTTTGAGTAGGCTTCTTTGGCGATGCCGCTGATTTTGGTGGTACAGACAAGTCAATCAATGGTAAGACCGTTCAAAACTGCTGCAAAAAAAATCTGGCATTAAGATGAAATAGCCAAGAAAAACATTAGAGCATAGACTACTGTCAATATCGCAAACTCTACGACTCCAAAGAAGTCACTCTTTAGAAGCTTTTTTACGAAACCTACTGACGTATCTAAAAAATCGCCATCTGGAAGTTCTTAATATAAACCCGCAGAAGCGCTAGCGCCCAAAAAGACACATCTATTTGGCAACTCCTCAAAAACAATAAAGAAGAGGATGCAGTAGACCTATTAAAAATAGCGGTGGATTCTTCGGCGGTGACAAAAAACATTGGGAATTATGTCAAAAATAAGAGAAATTGCGTCATCATTTGCGCATAACAAAAAGTTAGAGGTTTTCATTACAGGAATTATTCTGCTAAATTCAGTCCTTATAGGAGTAGAAACCTACACGGACGACATAACTATTAAGATGATTCAGCAGGGTATCTTGTATATATTCACATTCGAGATTCTAATGCGTTTTATTGCTGCTAAGAGTACGAGGGGCTTCTTTTGCGATGGATGGAATGTATTTGACCTTACATTGGTCTTGATTGGATATATCCCAGAGACCCTATTCGCATCAGCATCAATGATGACAGCACTGCGAGTTTTAAGAGTTTTCCGTATTCTTCGATTGCTTAGAGCTTCCAAGGAAATAAAGTTGATTGTTACAGTACTTGTAAAGTCGATGACGTCAATGTTCTACAACTTGATACTGTTCCTAATCTTTGTATATTTGTATGCAATTGCAGGTGTTTCTATGTTCCGTCTTCCAGACCCAACAACTCTTGAAGGCGAACATTTGGCTAAATACGAAAAGTTAATGGAAGTTGCTCCTCATGCTCCAACGAATTCTCCTGATCCTTTTGGGGATTTAGGCGAGGCGATATTTACATTATTCCGAGAACTTACCGGAGAAGATTGGACGGATCTCAGATATAATCATATTACAGCATCGGAGTACGGGCTTATCAATGTCAACTCAACTGTAATAACAACATATCATGTGTCTTGGTTTTGTTTGGCTGCTTTCCTTCTCCTCAACTTAGTAACTGGTGCAGTAATCAATAACTACCAGATTGCCATTGATGAGGAAGATGAAAAGAAAAAAGACAAGAGCGATTCCTCTAAAGAATAAATATCTAATCAGTACCTTAAGTTGGAGGGGGAATGTAGTTAACATTCTCCCTCTTCCATTATAAACCATAGCTTTTCCGCTTTGTCTGTACTTTTCGGGAATTCTTAACAGTCCTTGCTGCATGAAGCCAACAACGGAGTCGGAAGTTCTCGTCCTCTTCATCCTTCCTGCGTCCATCCCAGCCAGTTTCACTACTGACAGAGCCACCGCCAGCGCAAGGAATGCTGACGTAGTTTCCACCCATGAGAGCGATTGCCACCACACGAACCAACTTGGCGGTGTCAGGCTTCTCAAAGAGAGCAAGTAGGTCGAGAGTGTCAGAAGTCTGCTGACTGCGATGATATTTCTCAGCGCGCAGGTTATCTGCGAGTTCTTCCATATCACGCTGCTGCATCAGACGAAATTTACGTTCACCGATGATGTTTTTCTGAGCTGCATCCATAACGGTCTTGCCATAGGACGTGAGAGAACCCTGAAACTGCTCCCTAATGCTGGTGTTCTGAGCCTTCGTCCATTCGTCGATATTGCCGAAGCGAGGAGGACGCTCTGTAATCTTTGGCGGTTTCACCTTGATCTCTGGCACATCAAAGCGGACATAAGCCACATTGTAGCGATTCACCTTGTCAGTGATGGTTTGCAACTCCGCCTGCTTCTTCTCCAGTTTTTGTTGCTTGTCAGCCAACTTCGCATCGCAGTTGAAGATCTGCTTCTCCATATCAGCCTTCTTCTGGTTGAACTCTGCGAGGGAAATCTTGCCCTCGGACAACTGACTTTGGAGATTGGCAAGGTCGGAGGCGAGATGAGTCTTCTGAGTCGTGAGATTGCTACACATCTTTTGTAGTCCCTTGACAGCAGTCTCGGCTTGCTTCTTCTCCTTATTGAGAATGTCAACATCAAGCACCAAAGCGTCTTTTTCTGACTGTAGCGTATCAACTTCTTCTTCCAGAACCTCCTTTTGCATCACAAGACCGTCCTTTTCTGCAATCAGTTTTGCTTCCTCGGCTTTGATGGCATTATAGACCGCAGGATCCATGTGCTTTGCCTGTGAGCCAACCTCGCCACGCTGAAGGTCGAAGCCAGCAGCCTGCATGTGGAGAGCATAGTCGGTCTGCCACTGCTCTGCGTTGGCAGGAGTAAAGACATTCTTGGCACAGAGTCGCGCTGTTACTTCCTGCTTCTTGTATCTGCGTTTCTCCTTGCCATTGCGCTTCTCAAACTGCTTCTTCGTGTCGGGACGTTCTGCGGCTTGTCCTGTGAGAATGGGTACAACAGTGAAGTGAAGATGGAAGGTAACCTCGTCCATGTGACCAGCACATCCGACCACATTCTCCTTGCCAAAAGTCTTTTGCATGAATGAAATGTTTGCGTCAACCCATGCTTGCCAACGACCTTCGTTGTAGATCTTGAGCATGGTTTCGCGGTCGCTTGTGCAGAGGAAAGCGAGGAACTTAGCCTGATCATCGCGTATCTTTCTCGTGATGCCAGCCTCCATTATTCGCTTGTTAATAGCCTCGGTTCTACCCATTCCAGGAGGAAGAAGATACTCCCTATTGAGGTGAGAGAGTTCGGGATGTATGACAGAGTCAGGTACGAACGGAACCATCTTGTGTTCCGTGGCATCCCACTTCTCTCGGTCGATGTGTGCAGACAGTCCACCGTCAGCAGCACCAGTTTTTGGTTTCTTACATGTAAATATACAGTATGCCATATATTGTTCTTTTGTTTGACAGGCAGCTTGCTGTCGCACCCCTCGGGAGAGCTTATTACCAATATTCAACACGCAGGTGTGGTGCCGCAGGCAGAATTTTGGTATAATAAGCTACTCCAAAATACATTTTGGTCCGAAGGATGTTGTGCAAGCACAGCCCAGGGTTAGTGATTAACGATTTGTGTCCAAGGGCGAGTTGAGATAAATCTGCTTGGCCATTCACGCTTTGCGGCATCGGGAACCTGCTGGACGTAGAGACGAGCGTAGCGGATTGCATCGCGCTTGTCGGCATCGCTGAGACGTTTCCAGACAGACTCGGTATCGAAACCGCCTTTGTCCTGATGCTCGTAGATTGACATGAAGGTGGCGAAGGAAACGTCATCGGCAACAGATTCAACGTTGTCGTACGTTGACGTTACGTTGTCGTTGGCAACACTAACATCATCGTGATTGCTTGCGGCAATATCGTTGCTGTCACCTTCGTTATCATCACCTTTGGCTACCTTTACGTTCTTTTTGCGTGGAGCCTTCTGCGACTTCTTACGTTCACGAGCCATCTCCTGGCATTGTTCGGCACGCTCACTGTAACGTGCCATCTGTGGACGTATAGGTTCATCAAGAGAATGATAGAAATAAGAAGCCATGACATCTATTGCCAAATGACCGTTGTTATGAAAACCGTTACAGAAGATGAAAATGTGCTATTTAAATTGGTAATAATAATAAAAATGTGTAACTTAGCACCCAAATTATGTATTGACTAAAATAAAAGGAAATGATTATAACTACAACACCCTCTATAGAGGGACATCCGGTTAAGGAATATAAGGGCATTGTGACCAGCGAAGTGATAATCGGTGCCAATGCCATCAGAGACTTCATGGCAGGTATCCGTGACTTCTTCGGCGGCAGGAGCAGAACCTACGAACAGGTGTTTGCCGAAGCGAGATTCAACGCCTTCCGTGAGATAGAGCAGCATGCCGTGAATCTCGGCGGCAATGCCGTTGTGGGCGTTCGTCTCAGTTATGAGACCGTTGGCTCAGGCAACTCCATGCTGATGGTGGTCTGCAGCGGTACAGCAGTCGTGATCTGATTTCCGAAAGCCCCATCTGCAAGGAGGGAAGAAACATACTACTACTATATAATAAGACTAATCCAAGAGTCGCAAGTGTAAACTCGCAGCTCTATCGAAACAAACAAGATGATGAAGAAAAGTAATATCGTGAGGCTCCTCTGCCTCGCTGTATTTACGGCAGGCGCTATTGAAGCAGCTGCCGATACCAAGACACTCACCGTGACGCTGAAGAATCCTCTCAATGTAAGGCGTGCTGACGTTCCGGTGGTGTTGCAACTGAAAGATGTGCCCTTCAACGTGAAGGATGCAGTGGTGAGATGCGAGGGTAGGGAAGTGGCATCTCAGATAGACGACCTGGACCGTGACCTGCACAATGACGAACTCGCCTTCGTGATAGACATGGACGCCAAGGGCAAGAAGGTGGTCACCGTAGACCTGTATTCGGAAAAGCAGGCAGACCGCAACTATCCGCGCCGCACATACGGCGACATGATAATGAGAGACAACAAGACGAAGGTGAAGAACGGATTCCGTTCCTACGTCCATTCGGTCTCAGCACCCGAAGGAGTTGACGTATTCCATCTTCTGCATCACCACGGAGCAGATTTCGAATCAGAACTCGTGGCATACAGAGTGTATTTCGACGAGCGTCAGACCTTTGACCTCTACGGCAAGTACAAGAAGCAGCTCGAACTCGAAACAAGCCAGTTCTATCCCGATGACAAGCAGCTTGCTGACGGATATGGCGATGATGTGCTCTGGGCAGGCAAGACTGTGGGACTCGGAGCCCTGCGCGGTTGGGACGGCGAGAAACCGACAATGGTCAGTCCGGTGCTGTCGAGAGGCCAGCGTATGGTGGCGAGCGGACCCGTCCGCACCATCGTGGAACTCACCGACGAGGGGTGGCAGCTCTCAGGCGAGACCTTCAACATGAGGCAGAACGTGATAATCTATGCCGGACACAGAGACTGCGAGGTGCATGCCTGGATAGACACGCCGGCAAAAGACGTGAAGTTTGCCACGGGAGTCATCAATCTAAACGACAAGATGTATTCCGACCATCGCGGACTCGTGGGCGACTGGGGCGGCAACTGGCCTAACGGTGCCAAGGACTCGATAGCCGGAAAACCGAAAATCGTGGTTGGTCTGGCAGTCAACGTGCCGGAGAAATATGTGGATAGCGAGCCGACGACGGAGAAAGACCAGTATCTCTATGTCATGCACACGGCAGGCAGCAATTATCTCACATACAATATGGCGTTCACCTGCGACAAGGAAACCTTCGGCTATAAGGACGCCAAGGAGTGGTTCGCATGGATGAAGCAATGGAAAAAAGAACTCGACAATCCCGTGACCGTCACCATAGAGTAGCGGACGGGAAGGAAAGAAAAATCAAATAAATGTCAACTATGCTGTAGTTTTCCAGATACTGCCAGCGTTATATAAGTAGTATTGACATTAAAACGAAAGAGTATGAAGGAATTTTTCAAGCAAGTAGGAGCTACGGTAGTAGGTATCATGATCTTCTGCCTCGTAGTGGGAGTGATGAGCGTGATGAGCATCGTGGGCATGATTGCCTCGTCAAGTGCCACAAAGGACGTTGCTGACAACACGGTATTCGTGATAGACCTGAACGGACAGCTGCAGGAGCGTGCCGAAGACGACATCATGGCGGTGCTCTCCGGCGGCAGAACCGACGTGATAGGACTCGATGACCTGCTGCTCGCCATCAAGAAGGCAAAGAACAACGACAAGGTGAAGGGCATTTACATACAGTCGGGACTCTTCGTCTCTGACTCTTACGCTTCGCTGCAGGCGGTGCGCAAGGCGTTGGTAGACTTCAAGAAGAGCGGCAAGTGGATAGTGGCATACGGCGACGTGTATACACAGGCCACATACTACCTCTCGTCGGTTGCCGACAAAGTGTATCTCAACCCCAGCGGTCAGGTGGAATGGAGCGGAATCTGCTCGCAGACGATGTTCGTGAAAGACCTGATGGCAAAGTTCGGCGTCAAGATGCAGGTGGTGAAAGTAGGAGCCTACAAGAGTGCAACCGAGATGTTCACCGGCGACAAGATGAGCGACGCCAACAAGGAGCAGGTGTCTGCATTCATCAACGGAATATGGAACACGGTGTGTACCGACGTGGCGAAGAGCCGCAAGGTGACCGTTGCACAGCTCAACCAGTATGCCGACAACATGATAACGCTGGGCGATCCTAAAGACTACGTGAAATACAAGCTCGTGGACAAGCTGCTCTATGTTGACCAGCTCAAGGCAGAGGTGAAGAAACTGATGAACCTGAAGGATGACGACGACGTGAACACAATTGGCATAACAGGAATGGCCGGAGTGCCCGGCGGAGCCGACGACGGAGACTGCATCGCCGTGTATTACGCCTATGGCGACATCGTGGACAACGCCACAGGAATGGCATCTCGCAGCCATGTGATCGACGGCGCCAAGGTGTCGGCAGACCTGCGCGACCTCGCCGATGACGACGACGTGAAGGCTGTGGTGATAAGGATAAACTCAGGAGGCGGCAGCGCCTATGCTTCAGAACAGATATGGAGAGCCGTGCAGCTCGTGAAGGCAAAGAAGCCGGTAGTGGTTTCAATGGGTGGAATGGCAGCATCAGGCGGATACTACATGAGCTGCTCTGCCAACTGGATTGTGGCAGAACCCACCACGCTGACGGGAAGTATCGGAATCTTCGGTATGTTCCCAGACGCCAGCGGACTGCTCACAGAGAAGCTCGGAGTGAAGTTCGACGAGGTGAAGACAAACAAGAACAGCGGTTTCGGCACTATGGCTCGCCCGTTCTCTGAAGAGGAGATGGGTTATCTCTCGGCATATATCGACCGCGGATACAAACTCTTCCGCCAGCGTGTGGCAGACGGACGCCGTCTCTCTACCGATGCTGTGGAGAAGATAGCACAGGGCAGAGTATGGCTCGGACAGGATGCGCTGAAGATAAAGCTCGTAGACCAGCTCGGCGGACTCGATGACGCCGTGGCAAAGGCTGCGAAACTTGCGAAGGTGAATGACTACTATACTGCCGAATATCCGGCAAAGGCAAGCTGGATGGACGACCTGCTGGACAACGGATTCTCTTCGGGCAGCTACATCGACGAGCAGATGCGCATGACGATGGGAGAATACTACTCCACATTCATGTTGCTGAAAAACATCAACCGGCAGTCGGCAATCCAGGCACGCATGCCTTATGTCATAACAATAAAATAGCGAAAAAACAATAACTCCACAACAGATATGGAAGGCGATTTCATCAAAATCAACGATTGGCTGCTGCCGCTGAGCTGGATTTACGGAGCGGGAGTGAGGCTGCGAAACCAGATGTTCGAAATGGGCATGCTGAAGAGCCGCAGCTTCGACATCCCCGTAATCTCCGTTGGTAACATCACCGTGGGAGGCTCCGGCAAGACACCACATGTGGAGTATCTCATCAATCTGCTCAGAGACAAAGTGAAAGTGGCTGTGCTAAGCCGCGGATACAAGCGCAAGAGCAAGGGATATATGCTTGCCACCGCCGACACTCCGATGAGCGACATTGGTGACGAGCCGTATCAGATGAAGAAGAAATTCGCCGATATCTATGTGGCTGTTGACAAAGACCGCTGTCATGGCATCGACCAGTTGACGACAAACGAGGAGACGTCAGACACCGACGTGATACTTCTTGACGATGCCTATCAGCACCGCTACGTGAAGCCGGGAGTGAACATACTGCTCGTTGACTATCACAGACTGATAATGTATGACAAACTGCTGCCGGCAGGAAGACTCAGAGAGCCGCAGAAGGGGAAGGCGAGAGCCGACATCGTGATAGTGTCGAAATGTCCCGCCGAACTCAAACCGATGGAATTCAGGGTCATAACCAAGGCGATGAACCTCTTCCCCTATCAGAAACTATATTTCACTACGCTGAAATACGGCAGTCTGAGACCCATCTACGGCGGTGAGGACAGAAAACTCGATACGCTGACAGGCGATACCTCGATATTGCTGCTCACGGGAATAGCGTCGCCGCAGCAGATGATAGTAGACCTGAAGCCATACACGGAGCGTATCACACCGCTCACCTTTCCTGACCACCATCAGTATACCGATGCCGACATCGACCGCATCAATGCTGAATTTGAGGCGATGAAAGGCAACGACAAGATGATTGTCACCACGGAAAAAGACAACGCCAGACTCTGCGGAATGGAAGGACTGAGCGACGAGGTGAAAAAGAATATCTACGTGCTGCCCGTGGAAGTGGGCTTCATGTTAGACCAAGAAGAAGATTTTAACGAAAATATTATTGGCTATGTACGAAAAAATTCAAGAAACAGCATCCTGGCTAAAGCAAAGGATGACAACAAGTCCGACAACAGCGATAATTCTGGGAACAGGACTCGGACAATTAGCTTCAGAAATAACTGACAGCTATGAGTTTCCCTATTCTGAAATCCCCAACTTCCCTGTATCTACAGTGGAGGGCCATGCCGGAAAACTCATTTTCGGCAAGCTCGGAGGCGTAGACATCATGGCGATGGAAGGACGCTTCCACTATTATGAGGGATACAACATGAAGGAGGTTACATTCCCTATCCGAGTGATGTATGAACTGGGCATCAAGACCCTCTTCGTGTCTAACGCCTCGGGAGGCATGAACCCGGAATTCAAGATCGGAGACCTCATGATCATCACAGACCACATCAACTTCTTCCCGGAGCATCCGCTGCGCGGAAAGAACTTCCCCACGGGACCACGTTTCCCGGATATGCACGAGACCTATGACCACGCCCTCATCAAACAGGCAGAAGACATCGCCCGAGAGAAGGGAATCAGAGTGGTGCATGGAGTGTATATGGGAGTGCAGGGACCTACATTCGAGACACCTGCAGAATACAAGATGTATCACCGCATGGGAGCCGACGCAGTGGGAATGAGCACCGTGCCGGAGGTTATCGTGGCACATCATTGCGGCATCAAGACCTTCGGAATCAGCATCATCACTGACCTCGGACTCGAGGACACACCGGTGGAGGTGAGCCACGAAGAGGTGCAGGTGGCTGCAAACAACGCACAGCCGCTTATGACTGAAATCATGCGTGAGATGATCAGACGCGCATGATAGAGACGGAGAACTTGTAAACATATAGACACGTGGGGCAGACAGACTGGCAGACAATGTAGTGAAACGCCAGGGCTGCTGGCAGACGGGAGTATGTTTGGATATTGACTTGTCCTGTGACCTATATAATATAAGGTGACGGGACAAGTTACTTTGGTTTTGCCCACTAAAACTTGTCAACTTGTTTACTTGTCATCTTGTCAACTCGTTTACTCGTCAACTGTATCGCAAGTTTAATACTTGCGATACCCAAATAATATAAAGAAACAAAAGAAAATAATGACAGATATCTCAAAGCTCGGAGAGTTCGGGCTCATCCATCGTCTTACGGATGGAATAAAGATAAAAAACAGTTCAACGCTGAAAGGTGTAGGCGACGACTGCGCCGTGATGCACTATCCAGACAAGGAGGTGCTTATGACAACCGACATGCTTATGGAGGGAGTGCATTTCGACCTGACATACATCGACCTACAGCACCTGGGATACAAGGCAGCGATGGTAAACATCAGCGACATCTTCGCCATGGGAGGAACACCAAGGCAGATGACCGTCAGCCTGGCTATAAGCAAGAGGTTCTCGGTGGAAGACATGGAGATGTTTTATAGCGGACTGCAGATGGCGTGTGACAAATGGAACATCGACATCGTGGGAGGCGACACCACTTCATCATATACAGGCATGGCGATAAGCATCACTTGCATTGGAGAGGCAGACAAAGAAGACATCATATACAGAAACGGAGCCAAGGACACCGACCTCATCTGCGTGTCGGGAGACCTCGGAGCGGCATATATGGGACTGCAGCTGCTGGAGAGAGAAAAGCATGTGTATTATCAGCAGGTGGAAGAGGCAAAGAAGAAAAACGACAAAAATGCCCTGAAGATGCTGACGGACTTCCAGCCCGATTTCGCCGGAAGAGAATATCTGCTGCAGCGACAGCTCAAACCGGAGGCAAGAGGCGACGTGATAGAAAACCTGCGCAAGATGAACATCAAGCCTACGGCGATGATGGACGTGAGCGACGGACTGAGCAGCGAGTTGATGCATATCTGCGAACAGAGCGGATGCGGATGCAGGGTGTATGAGAAAAACATTCCGATAGACTATCAGACGGCTGTCATGGCAGAGGAGATGAACATGAACGTGACCACCTGCGCACTGAACGGAGGAGAGGATTATGAACTGCTCTTCACCGTGCCAATCGGCGACCTGGACAAAGTGAGACAGCTCGACGACGTGAAACTGATAGGAAACATCACGAAGAAAGAATATGGCTTGCAGCTCGTGGCAAGAGACGGAAACGAGTTTGAACTGAAAGCGCAGGGATGGAACCCACTGGCGTGATGGATTAAAGGAAAGGATTTCATAAAGTATATATCGACTAATTATATAAATATAAAGAAGAAGGACTAAGGAACAAGCACAGATCTTCATGGAGGACAGAATATTAAAGGAAAAGAAAATCAGACGCGAACTTGACCTGTTGCTCAGAACCGGTGAAGTGCTCGTGGCAAGTGGAGCTGATACAAATAGAATAATCAGAAACATGCATCGTACGGCAGCATTCCTCGGATTGCCGGAAGAGAATCTGCACATTCATGTGACGTACAATATGCTTCAGGTGAACCTCAGTGATGAGGAACACTCGCTCAGCAAATTCCAACGTTGCGACAGGCATGGCATAAACATGACTGCCATAACGGAAATCAGCCAACTCTCATGGAAGGCAATCAGAGAAGACTATTCTCTCGACAAATATGAGGAGGAGCTTGAGAAGATAAGTGGCAAACCGCGCAACTACACGGTGAATCAGGTGGCTGTGGGAGCGGGATTTGCCTGCGGAGGTTTCTGCATACAGTTCGGCTGCGACTGGACGGCATTCTTCTATGCCTCGATAGCAGCCATCGTGGGATTCAGATTGAGAGCCTATCTCAACGAGAAAGGGTCTAACGGATATGTGAACATCGGAATTGCCGCATTCGTATCAACGCTCCTCGCATGGCTCTCGACATTTATATCGACACCGGCTGTAGCACAGTATCTGCCAGAATGGCTGTATGCCATCTTGCATACAGACACACCGTGGCATCCGCTCATGGCATGCGCATTGTTCATTGTGCCAGGCGTACCGCTGATAAACTTCGTGTCGGATATGATAGAAAGCCATATCCAGATGGGACTCAGCAGAGCCATCAACACGCTGCTTATGGTCACGGCGATGTCGTTCGGAATATCAATGGCGATTACGGTGTGTGGAGTGGACAACTTTGTGAAAGACCTCAGCATGACGCCACACAACACATACATCAGCTATTCTATAGCGGCAGCAATATCGGCAATGGGATTCTCAATGATTTTCAACATACCGAAGAGGCTGCTTTGGGTAGTCGCCATAGGAGGTATCATCGCTGTATGTACGAGAAACTTCGTGAATCTCGGAGCGAGCAACAACAACGTAGGACTCGACCAGGGACCTATCATGGCATCGCTTGTAGGATCGACGCTTATCAGCGTCATTGCCGTGAAGTTCGTGCATGTGTTCCATGCGCCGCATCAGTGTCTCGCCATTCCGAGTGTCATACCGATGGTGCCGGGAGTGCTTATGTATCGTGCGCTTTTCGCACTTATAGAGATGCAGGGCGTGGTGGGAGAACTTACTGAGGCGTTCTCTAATGCAGTGAAGGCATCGCTCATCATCCTGTGCATCGCCATTGGTGTAGCCATTCCGAACATCTATGCGCGCCGCTGGCTGATGCCGATGAGGAAGCATAAGCTGAACCAGCTTATTGCGCAACGTCGCGAGAAACGTATTTTCGAAGGACTTGATCCGGAATAAACAGAAACCTTATAAGCAACAAGATGTGACAATAAGTCACGTCCGTGGTGTGCCAAAATGTCGTATGGACGTTTTGGCACACTATTCGTATATGGACCGGTGAACGCTCGCAAATGGATTGCAGCGGAAATTAATAGTATAAACAATTAAATACATACAATTATGAATATCAAACCATTAGCAGACAGAGTTTTAATCGTACCTGCTCCAGCAGAGGAGAAGGTTGGTGGTATCATTATCCCAGACACTGCAAAGGAGAAACCTCTTCATGGAAAAGTCGTTGCCGTAGGTCATGGCACCAAGGACGAGGAAATGATTCTGAAAGAGGGTGACGAGGTGCTCTACGGAAAGTATTCCGGCACAGAGCTCGAGTTTGAGGGCGAGAAGTATCTCATGATGCGCCAGAGCGATGTACTCGCTGTATTGACAAAATAATTAGTATAGAACAACAATTTAATTAAAAGGATTACAATCATGGCAAAAGAAATAAAGTTTGATGTAGATGCCCGCGAGATGTTGAAGCAGGGCGTAGACCAGTTGGCTAACGCCGTAAAGGTTACACTCGGTCCTAAGGGCCGCAACGTTGTCATCGAGAAGAAGTTCGGTGCTCCACAGATTACCAAGGACGGTGTTACCGTAGCCAAGGAGGTAGAGCTTGAGAACCGTTTCGAGAATACCGGTGCACAGCTCGTGAAGAGCGTGGCAAGCAAGACTGGCGATGACGCCGGTGACGGTACTACTACAGCTACCATCCTCACACAGGCTATCGTGAACGAGGGCTTGAAGAACGTTACTGCCGGTGCCAACCCAATGGACTTGAAGCGTGGTATCGACAAGGCTGTAAAGGCAGTCGTTGCTTACATCAAGGAGAATGCTGAGATTGTTGACGACAACTACGACAAGATTGAGCAGGTGGCTACTGTCAGCGCCAATAACGACCCGGAAATCGGTAAGCTCATCGCCGATGCTATGCGCAAGGTGAGCAAGGATGGTGTTATCACCATCGAGGAGAGCAAGAGCCGCGACACATATATCAATGTGGTTGAGGGTATGCAGTTCGACCGTGGTTACCTGAGCGGATATTTCGTTACAGACTCTGACAAGATGGAGTGTGTGATGGAGAACCCATACATCCTTATCTACGACAAGAAGATCAGCAACATCAAGGACTTCCTGCCTATCCTGCAGCCAGCAGCCGAGAGCGGACGCCCATTGTTGGTAATCGCTGAGGATGTTGATTCAGAGGCTCTTACCACATTGGTTGTCAACCGTCTGCGTGGCGGCTTGAAGATCTGTGCTGTAAAGGCTCCTGGTTTCGGCGACCGTCGCAAGGCAATGCTCGAGGATATCGCAGTATTGACAGGTGGCGTTGTTATCAGCGAGGAGAAGGGCTTGAAGCTTGAGCAGGCTACTCTCGAGATGCTGGGTACTTGCGACAAGGTGACTGTTTCCAAGGACAACACCACAATCGTGAACGGTGCCGGAGAGAAAGAAAACATCGCCGACCGTATCGCTCAGATCAAGAATGAAATCGCAAATACTACAAGCACTTATGACAAGGAGAAACTGCAGGAGCGTCTCGCCAAGATGTCTGGTGGCGTAGCTGTGCTCTATGTCGGTGCAAACAGCGAGGTTGAGATGAAGGAGAAGAAGGATCGTGTTGACGATGCACTCTGCGCTACACGTGCCGCAATCGAGGAAGGTGTAGTAGTAGGTGGTGGTACCACATACATCCGTTCTCTCGGCGTGCTCAAAGACATAAAGGGCGAGAATGCTGATGAGCAGACAGGTATCAACATCGTTGAGCGTGCCATCGAGGAGCCTCTCCGTCAGATTGTGCGCAACGCCGGTGGCGAAGGTGCTGTAGTAGTACAGAAGGTTCGCGAAGGCGAGGGTGACTTCGGTTACAATGCCCGCAAGGATGTTTATGAAGATCTGCGTGTAGCGGGAGTTATCGATCCTGCCAAAGTGGCTCGTGTAGCTCTTGAGAATGCAGCATCAATCGCAGGTATGTTCCTCACGACTGAATGTCTCATCGTTGACAAGCCAGAGGAGAAGCCTCAGATGCCAATGGGCAACCCTGGAATGGGCGGTATGATGTAAAAAATGACAAGTTAAGATAACAAAAGAGGGAGCCGGTTTGTGTGCTGGCTCCCTTTTTTGTTCCTTTTATCACTAATTCATAATTTTCTTGTCAAATAATTTGGCAGTGATGAAAGTTATTCATAATTTTGTGGCGTAAATAAAAGAAGAATATATTAGCATAATAATATAACATTATTTTTTGATTTGTTTTAGTAGATTAGTTTTTAAGTAGTTTGTTTTTGAAAATCGGTTGTCGTGAGACATCCGATTTTTTTTGTATCTATATATTTGTATGTAGAATTATTTGCGTACTTTTGCATCATGGAAAAGCTCATAGAACTTTATGCAGGATGGTCGGGTGAGAAACCCGCCAAAACGGAGAAGATTGCGGGAGCTGGCAGCAACCGTGAGTATTACAGATTTACGGATGCGGCAGGCAAGACTGTTATAGGAGTCATTGGAACAAGTCGCGACGAGAACCACGCCTTCATATATCTTGCCGAACATTTTAACTCGATGAAACTTCCGGTGCCTACCGTTCTTTGTGTGTCGGATGATGAGCTGCGCTATCTGCAGACCGACCTTGGCGGCACTTCGCTCTACGATGCTCTCAAGGCAGGACGGGATGCCGGTGGACGCTATACCCGGAAAGAGAAGCAGTTGCTCGTGAACACCATACGAGAGTTGCCGGCTATACAGATGCAGGGAGCTGTGGGGCTGGACTGGAGCAATTGTTATCCGCAGCCTGAGTTTAACCAGGACAGTGTGCTCTTCGATCTCAATTACTTCAAGTATTGTTTTCTGAAACCTACAGACCTCGACTTCCATGAGCTGAAGCTTGAGGCAAATTTCAGACTCTTTGCCAAAGACCTGACATCAGAAAACACCGACTCTTTCCTCTATCGTGATTTTCAGGCACGCAACATAATGCTCGATGATGCCGGCAATCCATATTTTATAGATTTCCAAGGCGGCAGGAAAGGACCTTTCTATTATGACATCGCCTCCTTTCTCTGGCAGGCATCTGCGAAATATCCGCATAAGCTGCGACGCGAACTGATATATGAGTATTATCATTCGCTGAAGAATTATACTGAAGTTCCTTCGGTGAGGCATTTCGTGGAGAGATTGTCACTCTTCGTGTTGTTCCGCACGCTACAAGTGCTCGGCGCATACGGTTTCCGCGGATATTTCGAACGTAAGAAATATTTCATCGACAGTATTCCTGCGGCTATGCAGAACCTGAGAGAACTGTTGGAACTCGACGTGTTCCACTATCCATATATGATAGACATGCTGAAGCGTCTCACACAGTTGCCGCAGTTTGCTCCCAAGGAAGAACCGCGCCAGAGTCGCACTGACGGACTCAAGACCGATGACGCTTCTATCTTCAAGGGACATCCGCAGGATGGTCCTGCCACATTCTCGAAGTATGATGGCAGGGGACCTCTCGTCGTAAGGGTATTCAGCTTTTCATTCCGCAAGGGCATTCCGGAAGATGAGTCAGGCAACGGCGGTGGTTATGTGTTTGACTGTCGCAGCACCCATAACCCTGGTCGCTATGAGCCATACAAGAAATTGACAGGGCTCGATGAACCGGTAATCCGATTCCTGGAGGACGACGGTGAGATACTGACATTCCTCGACAGCGTGTATAAGTTGGCAGACGCTCATGTGGCTCGCTATATGCAGCGCGGCTTCACCGACCTGATGTTCAGTTTTGGCTGCACAGGCGGTCAGCATCGCAGTGTGTATTCTGCACAACACCTTGCCGAGCATCTCAACCAGAAGTTCGGAATAGAAGTGAGGGTGGTGCATAGAGAGCAGAATATCTCACAGGTGTTGGAGAGAAGATAAATGACAAGTAGACGAGTAGACAAGTTGACGAGTAGACAAGTAGACAAGGCTCATTCCATGTCGTATCGTTCTCGTAATCTTTATAATATAAAAACTTTCATGCAAAGATATTTCATTTATTTGAGTTATGACGGCACCTCATATCACGGTTGGCAGGTGCAGCCCAATGGCAATTCTGTTCAGGAGGAGCTGCAGCGTGCCCTCTCGACATTGCTTCGCGAGAAGAAGGAAGTGGTGGGAGCCGGTAGAACCGATGCCGGTGTGCATGCCCGTGTGATGGTAGCACATTTCGAGCATGACGCATCCGTTAATTGTCCCCAACTCGCATACAAGCTCAACAGACTGCTGCCGCGCGACATCTCCGTGATGAAGGTCATTCCGGTGGATGCTGATATGCATGCACGTTTCAGTGCCACGAAGCGCACCTACCATTATTATATACATATGCGTAAAGATCCATTCCATCGCTTCTTCTCGTGTGAGACACATTACGACCTCGACTTCACATTGATGAACAAGGCAGCTTCACTGTTGCTTTCGGCTTCCGACTTTGCTGCATTCTGCAAGACACATACCGATGTGAAGACCACTATATGCAGGGTGACAAGAGCCGAATGGGTGGACGACGGCTGTGGCTGTTGGCATTTCGTCATATCTGCCGACAGGTTCTTGCGTAATATGGTGAGAGCTGTTGTAGGTACGCTCATCGAGGTGGGGCGCCATCGCATGACTCTGGAACAGTTTCAGAGCGTGATAGAAGGCAAAAACCGCTGCAAGGCAGGCGAGAGCATGCCAGGCAATGCTCTCTTTCTTGAAGACGTGAAGTATCCTTTTGATGAGTAAGAAGATGAACCGTCAACTGGTCTACAATAAACAATAAAAAAATATATATAATCATGTGGCTGATATTAGCATTCTTATCAGCGACGCTTCTCGGATTCTATGACTCCTTCAAGAAGCAGTCGCTGCGCGACAATGCTGTAATTCCGGTATTGTTTCTCAACACGTTGTTTTCATCATTGATTTTCCTGCCGTTCATCCTCTTGTCGTCAAGCACCACGGTGCTCGACGGGTCGATATTCCATGTGGCATCCGGAGGATGGGAGGTCCACAAATATATAATCGGCAAGAGCTTTATCGTATTGTCCTCCTGGATATTCGGATATTTCGGTATGAAGCATCTGCCGCTTACTATCGTCGGACCAATCAATGCCACCCGTCCTGTAATGGTATTGGTGGGAGCCTTGCTCGTCTTTGGCGAACGGCTCAACGTTTATCAGTGGATTGGTGTGGCGCTGGCTGTCGCATCCTTTTTCATGCTCAGCAGAAGCGGCAAGAAGGAGGGCATCGACTTCAAACACGACAAGTGGATATATTTCATCATCCTTGCCGCTGTGCTCGGTGCTGTCAGCGGACTCTACGACAAATACCTCATGGCACCGCAAGATAAAGGTGGAGTGGGGCTCAACAGTATGATGGTGCAGAGCTGGTACAACATCTATCAGTGCTTCATGATGCTCGTTATGATGCTTGTGTTGTGGTATCCCAAGCGCAACACCACTACGCCCTTCCGCTGGCATTGGGGAATCATCTTCATCAGCATCTTCCTCAGTGCGGCAGATTTCGTATATTTCTATGCCCTCAGTTTCCCTGATGCCATGATAAGTATCGTGTCGATGGTGCGCAGAGGCAGTGTGATAGTATCGTTCCTTTTCGGTGCCGTGTTGCTTCATGAAAAGAATCTCAAGAGCAAGATGGTAGACCTTCTTCTTGTGCTTTTGGGTATGGTATTCTTATATATAGGCAGCAAATAATCTCGTGATGTTGCCGAATTTGAATTTTAGGGCGCAAAATGTTTTGCAAATAACGTATAAAATAGTACATTTGCAATAGAATATTAATATGAAATCATAACCATTATGTCTCAAAACATATTCAAGGGCCTCGGAATAGCCCTTATAACGCCCTTTAATGCGTCTGGCGCTGTAGATTATGTAGTACTCAAGCAGCTGGTGGAATATCAGTTGAAAAATGGCGCAGATTTCTTTTGCATCCTCGCCACCACAGGCGAGACCCCGACTCTGACAGATGACGAGAAGCAGAGGATCAAGGAACTTGTAGTAGAAGTAGTGGCAGGCAGAGTGCCGATTCTCATGGGCTGTGGCGGAAACAATACTGCAGCCATCGTTGAGGAACTCCATACGCGCGATTTCTCAGGTATCGATGGAATATTGAGCGTTTGCCCATATTACAACAAGCCTTCGCAGGAAGGACTATACCAGCATTTCAAGACTATTGCCAATGCCACAGACATGAAAGTGGTGCTCTATAACGTTCCTGGCAGAACGGGTGTCAATATGAAGGCGGAAACCACTGTTCGTCTGGCTCGCGACTGCAAGAACATTGTCGCCGTGAAAGAGGCGAGTGGCAATCTGGAGCAGGTGGACGAGATTATAAAGAACAAGCCCGACACCTTTGATGTTATCAGCGGTGACGATGCTTTGACATTCCCGATGATAGCCTGTGGAGCGGTTGGTGTAATCTCCGTAATCGGCAATGCTTTGCCCAAGGAGTTCTCACGTATGTTGAGGCTGGAGCAGAATGGAGAGTTTGAGCCGGCACGCAAGATACACCACATGTTTACCGATCTCTTCAATCTCCTGTTCGTGGACGGTAATCCTGCCGGTGTGAAGGCGATGCTCCATGAGATGGGAATGATAGAGAATGTGTTGCGTCTTCCTCTTGTGCCGACGCGTCTCACCACGATGCAGAAAATCAGTGAGTGTCTGAAGTTCAGACTCTGAACAACATATTTTGAATCTTTGGTTTAGATCATTGAATAAGTTCCTTAGGTTGGGTCTCATTTGTTGGGATTCAGCCTATTTTCATATTCGGCAGCATACTATTATAAGAATAGAAGGTCAGCCCTTATGTAGCTTGCAATAGTCTTACCTGACTGTAATGAACAAGACATAATCCAAGAAAGCCCTAATGACCGATTGGGCTTAAACCCAAAACGGTCATTAGGCCGTTAAAGGTATATTTTTGATAACTGCTTGCAGTCTTTTGTTTTTTATAAGGTGCCTTTTGCCTGTTTTTAATTCGCAATAGCTCGCTATTACTCATTAAAAGCCAAACAAAATTCACTCTTCTAAAAATTCAAAATCCAAGCAAGCCCTAATGACCGATTGGTTTTAAAAAAAAACAAAAGCGCCCTGAAAGGATAAAGCCAGAAGAAAGATTCTGGCTTTTAGCCTTTCAGGGCGCAATATTGTTGAAGTCTGTGTGCCGTTTGTCATCGTAGACATTGTTAGTCATCGTAGACATTGTCAGTTGCCATTTGCAATGCTTGTCATCATTGGCAACATGCGGCACAAGGCGGGATGTCGTCGGGATAACCGTTAGTTGTTTATCACCTTCTTGCCGTTGCGGATGTATATACCCTTTGGCAGGCTGTTGATGTCGTTGCCCATATATGTTCCGCTGATAGAGTATACACGGCTGTCAGTTGTCTTGTTTACAGTCACCTCGTTGATACCGTCAACAGGTTCGCCGCCGCCCATGAACTTGAATGACACGATACCCTTCTCCGTATCGTTAGTGATGTCGGTGATAGGCTTGCCCATTGTCTCTCCATTGTATGTCCATGCCTTCATAGGCTGTGAGTCGTCGGTCAGCGATGTAGCGTTCGATGTGCCAGGGAAGAGGTCGCCGGCAGCCTCAGCCTTATAGTCTTCGATGCTGAATACTTGTCCGCCGTATTTTGCCACGAGGTCAGCGTTGTGCTCCTTCAGGAATGTGATGTAGCTGTCCTCGATGGTAGAACCGAGGAAGTATTCAGGAACGAACATACCGTCGGCAGCCATGACATGCATGCGTGGATGACCTCCAGTGTTGTTCACCTTGCATCCTCCGAGTGAGAACTGGCTTGAGAGATAGTCAACGTGGGTCACCATCAGTCCGTTGCCGAACAGGTTCTTGTTCCAACCATTGTTCTGCACGTTCTCCACGATATAATACTCGTGGCCCGTCTCGTCCTTGTCGTTATAGATGCGGAATGCTGCGCCACCCTCGTCAAGCGATTTCAGTTCCACGTTTGAAGGACCGGTCAGTGTGCCGATTTCCATCCATCCCAGACGCTCGCGCTCCCATGCTGTGTAAGCAGTAGGGCGGTATCCGTTCGCTGTATATTCTCCGGCGTCCATCAGGCTCCAGTAGTCCATATTCTGGTTTATGCAAGCCTCTGCAATTGAACCCGATTTCGGATATAGGTCAGGCAGTCCCATGCAGTGTGAGAACTCATGGCAGAAAAGTCCGATGCCGTTTATTATCGGTCCATTCGCCTGGTCAGCCGGTGTGCCGTTCAGCTCGTTGTTCACGCCATAGCGCTTCACGTCCATTCCGTCAAACGATTTTGCCAGTGAGAGATAACCCGATTTCGGGTGTATGCAGTCTGTAGAGTTTCCGGCGATACTCTGTGAGAATCCGGCGTAGATGATGTAGATGAGGTCGATATTACCGTCGTCGTTAGAGTCATATTGGGTGAAGTCCACCTCGTCGTCAACAGCTGTGCAGGCGTCGGTGAGCAGCAGTCCCATATTCTCCTCTGATGAATATCCCGCTCCGTATGTTGCGAGAGGTTTGCCAAGGTTCACAGGACCATACACTTCAAATTCCGGCTCGAATTTTCCGAAGCTCATGTCTTTGAAATACTTAGCCACGCTGGCATAGTTCTGTCCCATCTCCGGGTCGGTCTCCTTGTTGAAAAGTTCTTTGCCGTTGAGATATTTGTCGAAGGTAGCCTTAGGATTCTCCACGCTGAATTCCACGTCGCTGAATTCCACGAGGATTACCGGTATCTTGTGTTTGCCGAGCGAAGGCAGCAGAGAGTTGTCCGGCGTCATAGGCTCACGTCTCACCTTGTTTGCCTTTGCCTGTGTCTCCATCGAATTGTAGAAAGCCTTGGCGTTCTGCGCTTTGATGGCAGAGATTTCCTTTATCGTTCGCATGCTTGGCTCGTGGGCGAGCACTCCGGTTGAATACAGAGTGCCGTCGGCTTTCACGCCGGCGATATAGAAGTTTGTGCCTTCCTGATAGAGCAGTGTGCCGTCAGAAGCGAGGAAATAGCTCAAGTCCTCGTCTCCGTAGGCTCTAACGGTTATAGTCGTTCCGTCAGCCTGCTTGATGATATTGATTCCAGGCTTCATTTTCACTGCCCCTGCTGTCATTGCGGCAAACAGAAGTCCGAATAGTAATTTCTTTCTCATTGTGCAGTATTAATAATATTGAAGTTAATATCGTTAAGATTAAGATGGCCGAAGGTTATTGTTCAGCCTCGTTTCCGTTCAGTTCGTTGAAAATCTTGTCGAACAAAGCCCTGAGAGCTGTCCGGTTGTTGATATAATCCCTTATCACCTTCAGGTTCTTTTCGTTTTCGCTCCCCGGAATCCATAGTTTTATGTATCCCGTATTGGAGTATTTGTTGTCGAGATGTTCCGTAAACCTGTCCCATTGCTGCTCCATGCTCATCTCCGGATAGTGGTCGCGTCCGTAGAGTATCGTGCGTCTGAACACGGTGTCGGGTTCGAGTTCCCTGTCAGCCTCAGCCACAATCTTGCCGTAGATGCTTCTTGGAGCGTGTGATGCCGAAGCCCTGTGGTCTTCCACTGCCTCCTTCATAATTTTCATCTGTTCGGCAGAGAACCATTTCTTCAGTCTTGTGTCTGAAATCAGTATTTTCCCGCTCGTCAGGTGGTGTATAGCTCTCGGTCCCTCCAGTCCCAGGTCGTGGTAAGCCGCCGTGACATAAGCCATGTTGATGTCGGCACCGATTTTCCTGGCCAGAGCCAGCGACTGTTTGATGACATGGTTGACGTGGTTCAGACGATGGGCCTGGTCGAAATTGGCATATCTCGGTAGAATCTGTGTCTCGACAAACTCCATCAGGTCCAAACTTACATTAATGTCTATCATGCAAAAGTAGTTCTTATTTTTTTGCAAATATACGATTTAATGTTTATTTTTGCAAGCCATTGGCGGTTTTAACACATTTGAACCCCCATATAGGCAAAAAGATTGAGCAGATGAATGATACTACAGTAAGAACTAACTCCCTACGTGCTTGGTTGTGTCCTGTAGAGATTGTCGGAGAGATGGTATGGAGAGCTGGATAGAATTAAGAACAAGAATATAAAGGAAAATAATCGATAAAACTATAGAATTATGAGAACAAGAACTTCAACATGGTTTGAGTGCAAGATCCGTTACGACAAGATGATGGAGGATGGAATGCAGAAAAAGATTACCGAGCTCTACGTTGTAGACGCTCTCAGCTTCACGGAGGCAGAGTCGTCTATCATCGACGAGATGTCGGCTTATATAAGCGGTGAGTTTGAGGTGCGCGACATAAAGAAGGCGCCTTACGGAGAGATTTTCTTCAGCGAGGATGCATCCGCCGACCGTTTTTTCAAGGCAAAGCTCCAGTTTATCACTATCGACGAAAAGACAGAGAAGGAGAAGCGCAGCAACGTGAACTACCTCGTTCATGCCAACACTTTCAACCAGGCAGTTGCCAACATAGACAAGGTTATGGGAACTACAGCTATCGACTATGTAATAGCTTCTGTTGCCGAGACACAGATAATGGACGTCTTCGAGCATAACTCAGCCGCCAAACTTAAGAAAGAGGAGCCCAACGACGTTCCGGAATACGAGCAGCAGCCGGCTGCCGAAGGCGGGGCAACGGCAGAATAAGGTGCGGTGATAGATAGCAGAGTCAGAAAATCTTATTTTTCAACTAAATTTATATTACCATGGATTATGATGTAGCAGGCAAACTGCGCGAAGTGAAGAGTAGCATTCCCGAGGGAGTGACTCTCGTTGCCGTGAGCAAGTTTCATCCCAACGAGTATATAGAGGCAGCATACGCCGAGGGACAGAGGGTGTTTGGCGAGAGCCACGAACAGGAACTCTCAAAGAAGTATGACACGCTGCCCAAGGATATTCAATGGCATTTCATCGGACATCTGCAGACCAACAAGGTGAAGTATATCGCACCGTATATCTCTATGGTGGATGCCGTGGATTCGCTCAAGCTGCTCAAGGAAATCAACAAGCAGGCTGCAAAGCACGACCGCGTGATCGATGTGCTTCTCGAACTGCATATCGCACAGGAGGCGACGAAATACGGACTGACGATAGACGCCTGCCGCCAGCTTCTCGACGATGGCGAATGGCGGAATCTTAATAACGTGCGTATCTGTGGACTGATGATGATGGCATCGAATACCGATGACGAGAACCAGATACGCTCCGAGTTCATTCAGGCTGCCGACTTCTTCGATGAGGTGAAGGCAAAGTATTTTGCCGACTCTGCAGCTTTCTGTCAGCGTTCCTGGGGAATGAGCCACGACTACAAGATTGCCGTGGAATGCAGAAGCACTATGGTGCGAGTTGGCACTACCATCTTCGGACCGAGAGTATATTGATGATGAAGTAATGCTTTAACCCAAAACGGTCATTAGGCCGTTCTATGTCATATTTTATAACTGCTTGCAGTCTTTTGCTTTTTATAAGGCGTCTTTTGCTTGTTTTTAATTCGTAATAGCCCGCTATTACTCATTAAAAGACAAACAAAATCCGCTCTTCTAAAAAACAAAATCCAAGCAAGCCCTAATGGCCGATTTGGGTTTAATCTCAATGGGGTATTATCCCGTTTGGAGTTAATGCGACTTATGCGATAATCTCAAGATTCGTGATTATGATAAAATCGACTTTCCTGCCGGTATGACAGCCTGCCGGGAAAGTCGATTTCATTTTGGGTTTAACCCAAATTGGTCATTAGGGCTTAACGTTCTGATAACCGATATGGGGTTTAATCATATGCGTCAGGTTCAGGCTCCTGGGTGTCGTCCGTGTTTCCGTAGGAATTGTCGCCTGCTTCACCGTTGTTGTAGCCTGTGGCGGTTTCTTCATCTGTCGGCATGTCGATATCCTGGTTTTCTCCATCCGCCCTCTCTTCGTCCGGTGTTAGCGAGAGATTCTCTCTTACGCCATCGTATTCATGGATGCTCAGACTCTCTGGCGAACCGATGTCGCCCCATTCCATTACGATTTCTTTCGGTTGCATGTATATTATGGCGGTCCTGTTGTTGTCCAGCGCCACTACCATCGCCCCGCTGTTCTCCTTCACCACGCGCCCCGCTTTTCTCATGCGTTTCTTCAATTCCTGCAGCATTCTGTCCAGTTTGCCTTTCATCGTGACATCGTCGGAGAATTTCAGTCGGAACGATTTGACTTTCACATCGTTCCACATGTAGCCCACTTTCCTGCCGTTGTCTTCATCACACCATTCAACGTTGTAGCCGCCCTGTCCTTCGCTGACACTATAGCTTATGTTGCCGTAGAAGTTTATTTCCACAGAGAGATAGACATTGTCTGTCATCCTGTCGTAGCTTATTTTAGACTTGTCCTTAAACCAGAATGCAGAAGTGCCAGGGTGTTTCTCGTCGCCATATTGATACAGGAATTTCGACAGCGCCTTCACGGCAGTCTCAGGAGTTGACTCGAATGACACCCCTTCCATTCCGTTTTGGTTCACATTCAGTTTGTCGAGCAGCTGCGGTATGTCCAGATAGTTGCATTCCACGGCATCATCTCCCATCATGTTTTCAGCGTGTACCATCTTGGGCAGATTTGCCAGGTTTTCGTATTGTTCATCAATTATCGAATAGCTCCTGTCCGTCCTCATCACCAGAGCATGCTTGTTGTCGAGTTCTTCAAATCCCCACGCCCCACGATAAGGTTCTTTGTTCAGCTGGTTGCCGTTTGTGTCAACAAACCACATGCCTCCTTTGTCCTCGTCCCAGTTATATGCCGTCAGCCTGTTGTCTCCGTCAAACGACAGGTAGTTGTATTTCGGTTTTATCAGCGTCTTGCCTTCCAGAGACATCAGTCCCCATCCGCCCTCTGAGTAATATGTGAACATACCGTTTCTTATTTGTTCGATGCCCGTTATCTTTTCGTCCGGTTTTATCACCACTTCCTGTTTTTCGTTGATGATGCCCCATATTTCCGTATCCGAATCCTTCTTCTTTACACACACCGGCAGCAAGCCTTCTTTGAATTTGCCCACCTGATTGTATTCGCTGCCGTCTATCTCGAACAGTATCTCCCCTTTGGTGTTCAGGACAGTATATTTGAGCTTGTCGTAACAGAAGCTTGTGTATTCCGTCTTGTATTTCTTGTCGATGGCGATGAACTTGCCGTCGCTGCAGTCCATTATGGCGCAGTAGTTGCTTGGTATTACGGAGTTTCCGTCCATGTCAATCACTCCGTAGTCCTCTCCGGCTATGTATTTTGCGTAGCCTTCCTGGAATCGGAATACGGTATTGACTCTCTTTCCGTCGATCTCATCCAGAGTCTTTATCGTTTTTCCTTCAGTGTCTATGATGGTGATGTATTTGTCCTTCTCGCATACTATAGCCCTGCCGTTGCTGAAGATTGTGGCGCCGGTATATTCAGAGCCAATCTTTTCCGGTTTCTTCTCCGCCTTGTATATTTCCCATAGGTTGGCTTCGTTTTTCACCAGGAACACACCGTTTCTCACCACGGTAGGTTGGTTTTTGAACTCTTGTGAGAATAGCACTTCTCCATCGGTTGTTATCATTCCCCACTTCCCCTTGTCCGTTTCCATATAAGGGAATGCCGTCACGTAGTCGTTGGTTTCCTTGTTGCATGATGAGAGTATCATCACCATGAACAGCAGTAAAGGTGTCAGTCTATTCATAACAGATTTTTTTGTCGTTATTGTTTTCGTGATATTATCTTTTTTTATGTGTCTTTGCCATGCGATGAACGGATTGTTGCTTTCTTTTTTGCAAAGATAGGTATGGTGGGCAGATAAATAAATGGCATTTTCTTCCAAAAAACTTGCAAATCCTCTCAAAAAGCATGCAAATCGTTGGATTCCCTAAAATGTTACATGAAAGATTACAACAATAAGTATAAGCGTTCTTTTTGTATTGATGTCTTGTGTGCAGGGTGCTAACAAGGTGGTTGCAGGTTTCATTATGTCTGGTTAGCGTGATGGAGTCTGTTCAGGGTTGTCCTTGGTGCAGTCAGATGAATTACAGGTGCCGGATAAGCAGGATTGCGTTGGTCGCTTTGTAGGGTATAGACACAAAAAAGCCGAAGAACTGAGTTCCTCGGCTTAGTCTTTTCGCTTAAATAGTTCTAGCTTTCGCAGAATTACTTGTTAGCTGTTGTGTCAACAGAAGTTGTGTCAACAGAAGTTGTGTCAACTGTATCAACTGCTGCAGTGTCAGTTGTATCAGCGCCCTCAGCCTGAGCTGTTTTGTTACCACATGATGCGAAAGAGATAGCTGCGATAGCTACGAACATTAAAACCAATTTTTTCATTTTTCTTTGCTTTTTAAATCTGTAAAACAATCATTTGTTTATTAAAACGCTGCAAAGGTAAGTATTTTTCTGATACGTTGTTCTCTTTTTTAGAGTTTTTTTTAGGGATAAAATGTAACTTTTTTGTAAGTTGTTGTTAATCAGTGAAATATGAAATTAATTAAAGTGTTAAATTTTCTATAATAGTTTTTGTGTGCCTTTACAATCCCCTGTTTTTATAGTTGGTTTTTTCTTTTTCCTGACTTAATTTTAGGAAAACATCAGCCCCGCATAGCGGTTTTTATGGAAAAATGAGCTACCTTTGCAAAACGAGCGATTCTTTTATATATATAATAATGTATGTATGGATGAATAATATATGGTATATTGCAGTTTTAATTGTAATTACCAAGGTGAACAAAAATATCGAAATACAAGAAAATGATAGATACATCCGTTTTTCAAGGAAAGACAGCCGCTTATTTCACATTAGGCTGCAAACTCAATTTCTCTGAAACCTCAACATTCGGCAGGATGCTCCAGGATATGGGAGTGAGGAATGCCGCTGAAGGAGAGAAAGCAGACATCTGCCTTATCAACACCTGTTCGGTGACCGAAGTCGCCGACCATAAGTGCCGTCAGGCAATCAATCGTATGGTGCGCCAGCATCCCGGAGCTTTTGTTGTCGTTACCGGATGTTACGCTCAGCTTGAGGCAGAGACCATCAGCAAGATAGACGGTGTGGATCTTGTATTGGGAGCCAATGAGAAAGCAAGTCTCATACAGTATCTCTCCGACGCCTGGACCCAGTTGCAGTCAGACTCAGAAACCGCTGCTAACGGAGAGTCGCTCCACAGGCATTATTCCGTGAAGACGAAAGACATCAAGACCTTCGCTCCCAGCTGCTCCAGAGGCAACCGCACCCGCTTCTTCCTGAAAGTGCAAGACGGATGTGACTATTTCTGCACATATTGCACCATTCCCTATGCCCGCGGATTCAGTCGCAACCCAAGCATCAGCTCACTCGTGGAACAGGCACGTCAGGCAGCTGCCGAGGGAGGCAAGGAGATTGTTCTCACCGGAGTCAACATCGGTGACTTCGGAGCCACCACCCATGAGAGTTTCCTCGACCTCGTGAAGGCTCTCGATGGAGTGGAGGAGATAAAGCGCTTCCGCATAAGCAGTCTGGAGCCAGACCTTATGTCAGACGACCTCATCGAATACTGTTCCCGAAGCCGCGCCTTCATGCCACACTTCCATATCCCGTTGCAGAGCGGTTCCGACGCAGTGTTGAAACTCATGCACCGCCGTTATGATTCGGCGCTTTTCGCACACAAGATAGAACTGATAAAGAAATATATGCCCGACGCCTTCATCGGAGTAGACGTGATGGTGGGAACAAGAGGTGAGACGCCCGAGTATTTCGAGGAGACATACGAATTTCTGAAGCGCCTCGATGTCACCCATCTCCATGTGTTCCCATATTCAGAGCGCCCGGGCACTGCCGCCTTGCGTATTCCGTATGTGGTTTCCGACAAGGATAAGAAACTGAGGAGCAAGCGCCTCATAGAACTTTCCGACGAGAAGACACAGGCGTTCTATTCCCGATATATCGGACAGGAAGCGGAGGTGCTCTTCGAGAAATCCACCCGGGGCAGGGCGATGCATGGCTTCACACGCAACTATGTGAGAGTGGAGCTGCCGGCGGCAAAGTCTTCGGATGATCTTGACAACCAGCTCGTGATGGTCAGACTCGGTGGTTTCAACCATGACAAGACAGCCCTGATGTGTGAAATCTTAGATAGATAACAAATATAACTTTCAATAATGATGCCGTTATAAGAGGGTATACACATTATTATATATTAATACAATATTATATAATATAGGCAGAGCCTCTTGTCTCGGTGGAATTAAAAAACCATAGCGCTATGGATAAGATAGCAATAGTGATACTCAACTGGAATGGAGTGGGTATGATGGAGAAGTTCCTGCCCTCTGTCTTGCAATACTCCATAGAGGATGGCGCCACGGTATATGTCGCCGACAATGCCTCTACCGACAATTCCATGCAGATGCTGAAAGAGAAGTTTCCGCAGGTACGCACCATACAGCTCGAGAAGAACTGGGGCTTTGCCGAAGGCTACAACAAGGCGCTGGCGCAGATAGACGCAGAATACTATGTGCTCCTCAACAGCGATGTAGAGGTGACACATCATTGGCTCGTGCCTTTGCTCGAGTTTATGGACAGCCATCCCGAAGCAGCCTTCTGTCAGCCCAAGCTGCTTTCTGAGAAAGACCGCAATTCTTTTGAATATGCCGGGGCGTCAGGCGGATATATCGACAAGTACGGCTATCCCTTCTGCCGTGGCAGGATATTCAATACCGTTGAGACCGACGACGGACAGTATGACTATACCACCAAGATACTATGGGCTACAGGCGCCTGCCTTATGATTCGCTCCGAAGATTATTGGCGTGCCGACGGTCTTGACGGACGCTTCTTTGCCCACAGCGAGGAGATAGACCTCTGTTGGCGTTTGAGGATAATGGGAAAAGACGGTTACTGCGTGCCCGACAGCGTGGCATATCATGTGGGAGGCGGTACGCTGCCAAAGGGAAATCCGATGAAGACCTATCTCAATTTCCGCAACAACCTCACTATGCTATACAAGAATCTCACCGACGACGAACTCAAGGGAGTGATGCGTATGCGCTGGTTTCTGGATTATCTCGCCGCCTTTCAGATGCTGATACTGGAGAGGAAATTCAAGGACTTCAAGGCTGTCGTGAAGGCGAGAAGAGATTTCAAGAAATGGAAAGATGATTTCATAGACGACCGCAGTTTCATACAGGCCTCGAGGTCGGTAGAAAACAAGGATATACAGGGCTTATGCAGTTTCTCTATCCTGTGGAAATATTATGCCAAGGGAATCAAGAAGTTCTCTCAGCTCTGACCCTCCTTTTTCCTTACATAACAATATTTTAAAACCGCTATATTATGAAAGACTCCGATACTATCAGCTCATGGGATGAACTGCTGGCTTCGCTTGAGACCGCAGCCAGTCATCCCGTTGACACGGCATGGCAAATATACCGTTATTTGCAGAACAACTATACCACTATGGGCTCGCATCAGGTGCGCATGCTTTTGGTGGCATATCTCAAGCTGCCGGTAGACCGTCCGTCGCTGGTGCATTCGTGTGTTCTCGGCATCGCCGTGAAGATCAGTTCGGAGTATGCCGACTTCCAGTTCCCGCAGTTTCTGCAGATGTGGGGTTACGACAGATATCTGCGCGAAGAAGACAAGCAGAGGCAGACGGGAAAGGACGGCCGCAGCTATCCTTCGCTCATGCAGCGTGTGGAGCGCAGACTCCAGTCGTATGCCCTCCATCATCAGAGCGAGATGCCCCATCCCGTTGACGGCATCAAGGATATGGTAGCCGTCAAGGTGTTTGAGAAGCAGATGAACGGCAAGCGCCGCTACTTCGCCAAGCTTGTGGCTTCAGACGGTATGGAACTTGTGGCGAGCAGCCACCTCTTTCCATGCAAACCGTGGGAGATACAGGGACGGATGTATTCCGTGTCGGTAAGGGTGTCGAAGGAAGGCAACGAGAGGGCAGACGAGATAGTGGTGTCAGAGAAAAACATCGCTGACGTGTTTCCTCCCGTGGTGGGTTATGTAGACGGCGTGGATATGGGTCACGGTCATTATCATATATACGATTCGTTGTCGCGACATTTCGTGGCAGAGAAGCCCGCACTTATGGTCAAGCAGCAGGATTTCGTGGTTTTCTCGCCTGTCATACCGGCAGTAGACAAGTTCAAGAGTGCCATAATCTCTACTGTCCTGCCTCATGACGAAGGAATGAAAGCCTTCGGAACGATGAAGGCGGAGATAACATATATGAATACCGACGAAGGTTATCTGCGCTATCGCATAACATCTCCAATCGCCGACACTCCGGAAGGCACCCTGGCGGAAGAAGGCTTTGCCCGTCTTTCTGCCGTTGCCGACGACAAGATGCGCCAGTCTTTGACAGTAGGCGATAGTGTCAGTCTCATCCTTTTCCTGAAAAGAGGAAAAGATGGAGAGAAGAGAAACCATGTGGTTGAGATATCGTAAACTATTTTTTTTGATGAGCAAAACATAGGCTCCGGATTTCCCCCACGGCGTGGGGAATCAATCCCCCTTATGTGGGGTTTCATTCCCCACGCCGTGGGGAGTATTCTGATGTGCCGATTGGCAATGATACTTCGATGATACTTTAGTGATACTTTTCTGTAAAATAACCGGAAAAGTATCATTGCCCTTAACTTATTGATTTGTAGGGCTTTGGGTACTTGTGTAAAGCCCGAGAATGATACTATGATACTTTTCTGCAGATTATCTTCACATCCTTGATAATCAAGCGCATTGCACTTTAATTGGTACGAATCAGACTTCGACATTTAGCCGAACATCCTCGGAATGTTCAAATCCTTGATACTCAGCCGTTGCGTGTATCCCCTCGTACCACGCTTCTTCTTTGTGATATTTTGCGATAGCTCTGATTAAGCAAAGGTAGCTATAATCAGTGAGAAACGAGCAGAAAATAGCTGAATTTTGATTGTGGAGTCTTGTATTTGTCTCGTTTTGTTGGAAAATTGATGTAAAACGCAATTATTATAGCATAAATCATTTGATTTTATTCTTCTTTTACATAGATATTATTTATCTTTGCGGAGTACAATAAATTTGTTCTTATGGCAAACAAAGATATAAACCGAATCAAGGTAATACTTGTAGAAAAGAAGAAAACCGCAAAGTGGTTAGCTGGGGAACTTGGCAAAGACCCAGCAACAGTAAGTAAATGGTGTACAAATGTCTCGCAGCCCAGCCTTGATACGCTTGTGGAAGTGTCCAAGGCGCTTGACGTGGATGTGAGAGAACTACTCGTATCCACCAAGGAAGAGCCGAAGTATATTCGTGTAGAATGATGGCAGACGAAAGACAAACAAAAAAAATGAACGAATCATCATTATACAAAGTTGGCGATGAAGTGGTGTTTACATTGAACGAAATACAAAAAGAAGGAGTAGTTTCTATTTTTGATGCTAACGGAACATTCGAACGCCCCAGAATCCCATCTTATGATATTTTGGTAGAAAATGAGAATATGCTTTATAAACATGTGCCATACGACATGGTAAGTAAAAAATGACATTAATAATGAATACAAAAGCAAAACCATTCATCAAATGGGTTGGCGGAAAAGGTCAACTCATTGAACAACTGGAAGCCAAACTCCCAGCTGACTTTGATAATTGGGACAATGCTACATACATAGAGCCATTTGTTGGCGGTGGGGCTATGTTGTTCTATATGCTGCAACAGCATCCAAATATCAAACATGCCGTAATCAATGACATTAACAGCGATTTGATTACATGTTATAGAACTGTACGTGACAATGTAGAGCGACTGATTCCTTCGTTGCGTGACATACAAGCAGAATATTACGCTTTGCCAGATATGGAGGCCAAACGTGAGATGTTCATGACTGTACGCCAACGTTACAATGAAAAGAATCTTGATCCGATAGAGAATACAACAAAATTCTTCTTTTTGAATCGTACTTGCTTCGATGGCTTGTATCGTGTAAACAAGAAAGGACTATTCAATGTGCCTTGTGGAAAGTATTTGCAGCCACAAATATGTGACGAAGATGTAGCATAATAACTGTTTCTATATAATTACGACCAAATCATATAGAGATAATGTAATGAGAAGTATAAAATCATGGCAAAAATAATAGTAAAGAATCAAACAATAAAGACTCTATCCAAAAATGGAGTTGATTATATTTGTATCACAGATATTGCAAGACAAAAGAATCCAATAGAGCCAAAAGATGTGGTAAAGAATTGGTTACGTTCTAAAAATACATTGGAATATCTTGGGCTTTGGGAGCAGCTGAACAACCCTAATTTTAAAGGGGTCGAATTCGACCCCCTTTTGAAGGAGGCTGGCTCAAATGCCTTTACAATGAGTCCAACTCGTTGGGTGGAACTCACTAATGCAGTTGGTATTATTTGCAAAAGTGGAGCGAACGGCGGAACTTATGCCCAGAGGGATATAGCCTTTAAGTTTGCTAGTTGGGTTTCTGTTGAATTTGAGTTATACTTGATAAAGGAATTTCAACGACTGAAAGAAGAGGAACAAAAACAGATAGGGTGGTCTGCCAAGCGTGAACTGTCCAAGATAAACTACCGCATTCACACGGATGCTATCAAAGCAAATCTCATACCTGCGGAGGTTACACGTGAGCAAGCTGCCATGAAGTATGCCGACGAAGCGGATGTACTCAACATTGCCATGTTCGGAATGACAGCAAGACAATGGCGAGAACTGAATCCCAACAAGAAAGGAAATATCCGTGACTACGCCAGTATCAATGAACTCATTTGCCTATCGAACATGGAGAACCTCAATGCTGTGTTCATCAATGACGGTATACCACAGTATGAACGACTGATCAAACTAAATCGAATTGCCATCCAGCAGATGAAGATTCTTGAAGATACTGATGGCAGAAAATATTTAAAGTAAAGATAGAAATGGGGCAAAAGAAATTTCGTGTAGAATGATGGCAGACGAAAGACAAACAAAAAAAATGAACGAAACATCATTATACAAAGTTGGAGATGAGGTGGTGTTTACATTGAATGAAATACAAAAAGAAGGAGTAGTTTTTATTGTAGATGCTAACGGAACATTTGAACGACCGGTAATCACATCTTATGATATTTTGGTAGAAAATGAGAATATGCTTTATAAACATGTGCCATACGACATGGTAAGTAAAAAATGACATTAATAATGAATACAAAAGCAAAACCATTCATCAAATGGGTTGGCGGAAAAGGACAACTCATTGAACAACTGGAGGCGAAGCTCCCAGCTGACTTTGATAATTGGGATAATGCGACATATATAGAGCCATTCGTTGGCGGTGGAGCTATGTTGTTCTATATGCTGCAACAGCATCCAAATATCAAAAGTGCCGTAATCAATGACATCAATAGTGATTTGATTACTTGTTACCGAACTGTACGTGACAATGTGGAGGAGTTGATTCCTGCATTGCAAGACATTCAAGCACAATATTACGCTTTGCAAGACATGGAGGCAAAGCGTGAAATGTTTATGACAGTACGCCAACGCTACAATGAGAAGAACCTTGACCCGATAGAGAATACGGTAAAGTTTTTCTTTCTCAATCGCACTTGCTTCAATGGTTTGTATCGTGTTAATAAAAATGGATTGTTTAATGTCCCTTGCGGAAAGTATATGCAACCACAAATTTGCGATGAAGATACACTTAGGGCTGATAGTGAATTGTTGAAACGAGTGGAAATCTTGGAAGGCGACTTTGAGACAACATTGCTTTATGCGCAAAGCAAAACATTATTTTATTTCGATCCTCCATATCGCCCACTTAGCGACACTTCAAGTTTTAATGACTATACCAAAGAAGCATTCAACGATGATTCACAAATTAGACTGAAAGAGTTTTGTGATAAAGTGGTTGCTGATGGACATAGTTTTATGTTGAGCAATTCTGATTGCAAAGGCAAGAATGAAGCAGATAATTTCTTCGATGTCTTGTATGCGAAATATTATATAGACAGAGTCATGGCTTCTCGCAACGTGAATGCTAATGGAGCGAAACGAGGAAAGATTTCCGAACTATTGGTTCATAGTTATCTTAATACAAGAGATAGGCAATCAGGCAACATCAAAGAACAAAAGTCACACCATGTGGCTGTAAAACAGAACGCTTATGCTTAAAGATTTCGATAAATTCATGTCTCAATTAAAAGAGACAAACCAAACGTTAGACTTCTTCTGTGATTTTGAAAAAATATCGCAGAACGTAGAGGATATAAAGTTGAGTTTATGTATGCTCAACAGCCTCATTGGGGCATCCGACTTGCACAAAAGTGTCGAAACGATATGGAACAGAGATAAGAATGCCTTTTCTGTTATGGATATATTGGTTGCAGTTCGTACTCGTGACAAGAAAAAGATACTTGACTCAGTTGGGAACTGCGTACCATTGGAAAGTATGTTCAACTCTGTAGATTCTGTTATGACATTCTTGACAGAAACGGGACTTGGTGATGTTCTTCAAAGTCAGAAAATAAAGAATCTTGTGGATTATGTCTTTGGCATAGAAACAGGACTGGATACAAATGCAAGAAAGAATCGAAGTGGTCATGTTATGGAAAATACAGTGGCCAACATTCTTACTAATGCAGAAGTTCCATTCAGACAAGAAGTGTACTCGAGAGAATGGTCTGCTATCACAGAGGTTCTAGGGGACGATGAAAAGCGCTTTGACTTCGTTATTGAAACCTCGTCAAAAGTATATCTGATTGAAGTCAATTTTTATAGTGGCGGTGGATCAAAACTGAATGAGGTTGCACGTTCATATTCAGATATAGCGCCAAAGATAAATTCTGTAGAAGGATTTGAGTTTGTTTGGATTACGGATGGCATAGGTTGGAAGTCTGCAAAAAACAAATTGCAAGAAGCATATGGAATTATTCCAAGTGTGTACAATCTAACATCTGTTCAAGAATTCATTGAATCAATAAGATAAAAGCATATGGATGAACTTTATAATTTCTGCCAAACAATAAAGAGCAAATTTAGCAATGGCGAAAAACTTAGCATAGACCATGCTCGTGAAATAGTCAAGTCTATCAATAATTTTCTCTATTCAAATTATGAAGGAATCGGCAAAACTAACGTATTAGGTACCTCTTTTGAATATTTCTCTGAATTTCATAGATATTGGGAGCAACATCATCGGGAAATACTTGATTGTGAAATTGATGAAGAAAAATGTAAAGCTGTAGCAGACGCTTTACATTCTATATTCATACGAACGAAAGGAAACGCTTTCCGCTTTGTCTATGACACCTGTGGACTGGAGCCACAGGAAATTTGTCGCGTTCGACTTCTAAGTGCAAATCAGGATTTCAGAAGGTCAAGAAATTTTTCTGAATTAGCCGCCATATTTGATAGCGACAATACCATCTTTGATGAAGAATTTATTTATAATGAACCAGATGAATTTGTTCATAGACTCAAAATTACAAATTTGTCACAAACTGATAAGAGAGCTACCTATGCCAAAAACATTGCAGCTTTTGTTTTACAACAGAAATGTTCACCTGTTGAACTCATAAAAGCATATAACGATGACATTTATGAATTGCGAAAAGCTTTGATTAATTGCAAGAGCGCTGGATACGGCAACAAAAAAACAGACATGTTTCTAAGAGATATGGTTGTACTCGGTGTTTGGAAAGATGTCAAAGGCTTTGACAAAATAGATGTGGCAAGTGATATTAATACCATAAAGGTCGCTTTAAGAACAGGTATTATAAAAACGCAAATTCCATTAGTGTCCAGTTTCTTGGATATTTTCTGCTATCAATACAGCTATATTGACGAAATGAATGCTTTGGCTTGGCGACGTGTATGGGAAATATGGCATACAACATATCCTAATGAAACTATCACAAGTCCATGTTTAATAGATTATTTTGTTTACCGTGTTGTAGGCAAACAATTTTGTAAGAAAAACCTATACGTTTTTGAATGCGATAATGAGCACCATCATTTCAAATGGCACTCAAACAGGAATAAGACATGCCAACTTTGTCACGCTTCACACAAAAAAGGAGTGAAAGCGCATCTTGTTATGAGTGTGATGCCATGTAATGACCCTGAAGGTGAAATTAGTATCCGTAAAAGTGAATATGTTAGGTCTCTACCAAAAGAACAACAATTTGGAGAATGCCCTTTCATCAATATTTGTGGGGAAAACAAGAAGTTGATGCCTCCAAAGTCCATAAGTATTATGGGACAAACTGGATGGAATTCGGCTTATGCCAAGCAAAATGAAGGAGGTGGAGGTTTAATGGCTTAATACAAAAATATGGTAAAAGAATATTATAAATCACCCAACAACGATTTCATCCTTGCCCATGGCGACTGTTTCAAACTTCTCAAAGAGTTTGATTTCAAGTTCGACATGATATTTGCAGACCCTCCTTATTTCCTCTCAAACGGTGGCATATCGTTGCAGAGTGGCAATGTAGTGTGTGTAGATAAGGGTGAATGGGACAAGGGCAAGTCACAAGAAGACATGATGGCGTTCAATATGGAATGGCTGCGTCTGTGTCGTGACAAACTGAAGGATAATGGTACTATATGGATTAGTGGCACTTACCACAACATCTTTTCTGTGGCTAATTGCCTGACTGAACTTGGCTACAAGATTCTGAATGTCATCACTTGGGAGAAGACAAATCCACCTGTCAACATTTCTTGCCGCTACTTCAAATACTCCACGGAATTTGTCATTTGGGCAAGGAAGATGCGGAAAGTTCCACATAAGTTCAATTATGAACTGATGAAAGAATTGAATGGAGGTAAGCAAATGTCTGATGTGTGGCGAATGCCAGCCATTGGTCGTTGGGAAAAGACATGCGGCAAACATCCTACACAAAAACCTTTGCGCCTTCTTGTTCGGATGATTCTTGCTTCAACTAATCAAGGAGATTGGATTCTTGACCCATTTAGTGGCAGTTCTACAACAGGCATTGCTGCTAATCTGTGTGGACGGAGATTTGCTGGACTTGAACAAGATGAAGAATTTTGTAAGTTGAGTAAGGCAAGACGTGAGGAAATAGAGAATCTTGAAGATTATGATAATATGATAAATCATATTGAAGATTTGCATATATTTCGTAATAATTTTATGGTGAAGGAAGATGCAAATGTTTACGCACAAATACCATTTTAAATTCTCTGTTTTCCATGAAAATTTATAGAAAATGTAACAAGTAAGTCAAGACACAAATATGTACATATCAAAAATTCATATCAGAGGCTACAGAAACTTCAAGGATAAGGTCATTGAATTTCATGAAGGAATAAATGTTATTATTGGTCCAAACAACGCAGGAAAAAGCAACTTGTTGAGAGCATTAGATTTGGTGCTGAATACCGATACATCAAAGAAACTTACGTTATTCGACTTTTGTAGAAATTGCACGGTTAATTCTTTGAAAGCAGCAGCTCCCAAAGTCCGTATTGAAGTATTCTTTTGTGAAAGTGCAGGGGAGTGTCCTGATTCTGAGGATTTGGTAATGGTATCTCCATGTTTGATAAAATTGGAACAACCATACGAAGCTCAGATAACATTTGATTACCTATTACCAAAGGAGGACGAAACAGAATATTTGCAATCAGTCATAGATGTTTCAGATCCCAATGTGATTTGGAATATTATAAGAGATGAATATTTGAGGAAATATGTTTCACGAATGTGGGCAGGAAATCCTTCAAATCAAACAAAATTGGATGGAGATACTGTTGGCAAAATCGATTTTGAGTTTCTTGGTCCTATAAGAGATGTTGAAAGAGATCTATTCTCTGGTAAATCTCCATTACTTAGAGATGTCTTGAATTTCTTTATTGATTACGAAATTAAATTCGATAAGACAAAGTCAAAGGATGAACGAAAAACAGAATTAAAGAACAAACATGTTGAATTCACGAAAAGTGTTGAGCCATCCTTAGACAAAGTAAAAGAGCGTCTGACAAAGGGAAAAGAACAAATACTTGACTATGCAAAACAGACTGGAGCTTCAGATTTTCATGGTGCTGTTCCTGATTTTAGTGGAACGCTATCAGAACCTGATTTCTTGGCAGCTCTTCAACTGCTGATAAAGCATGAAACGGGAATAGATGTTGCTGCTACACATAATGGCTTAGGATATAATAACCTTATTTATATGTCGTTATTATTAGCAAAGATGCAAGCAAATGCAGATGAAGGATATTATAGACAAAATGCAAAAGTATTTTCGGTATTGACTATAGAAGAGCCTGAAGCCCATTTGCATTTGTCCCTTCAGTATAAATTCTTGAAATACTTGATAAATGAACAAGTGAATAAGAAGAAAGTTCGTCAGTTGTTTGTTACGACACATTCAACAGAAATAACTTCAGCTGTATCATTGGATGAACTAATATGCTTGTACAATGACATGAATGGTGAAGTTTCTGTAGCATATCCAGGCAAATTGTTTGGAGACAATTCTGAAGACAAAGAATCTAAACAATATGTGCAACGATTCTTAGATGCGATAAAATCAGATATGTTGTTTGCAGACAAAGTGTGTTTTGTGGAAGGAAAGGCTGAAGAACTGCTCGTTCCTGTTTTTGCAGAGTATATGAGCAAAAGTCTTGAAGATGGACATGTGACTGTAATAAGTACTGGCGGACGTTATTTTACTCATTTCCTAAAATTGTTCGATACAATTCGTGATACCTCTGCAATATCCAAGAAAGTGGTCTGCCTTACAGATAGAGATCCAGTATGGAGGGAAAGAGACAAGGGTTCATTTGAGTGCTGTTATCCTTTTGAAAAGGATAAAGTAGGCTATGAATGCAAAGAACACTCTGACGATTTAATCAATGCATACAAAGACCACCCCAACATAAAGATATGTAGTCAGGATGCAAATAAAGGTAAAACCCTGGAATATGATTTGATGTTGCATAATTCCACATCAGAGATACTTTTGGTAAAAGGGTTGTCAAACAAAGATGAGATAAAAGAAATTCAAGCAACAGACTACCCTGCCTGTTTGGAAAAATTGCGTAAATCAAAAGAAAATGAACGCATTAAAGAAGCCTTGAAAGTTTGTCCATGGTCAGACGAAGACAAAAAGAAAGCATTATTGGCCGCACGTTATCTAAATTCTGTAGGTAAGGGCGAAAATGCATTGGAATTATCCATTGTATTGAGAGACAACTTATCTAAAGCTGGAGGAGAACGCAAGGAGTTCATAGTACCTAAATATATAGAAGAGGCATTAATATGGCTGTTACAGTAATCGAGTCAAATACTCCAATAGATACGGAGCAACATTTTCTTGTTAAGGCAGGCCCAGGTGCTGGTAAAACATATTGGTTAATTCAACATATAAAACATGTTTTATCTACGTCTAATCGTCTTGGAAAGATTAAGAAAATAGCTTGTGTCACATATACAAATATAGGAGTTGAAACCATACATAATCGCTTACCTGATTGTGCAGGAAGGGTTGATGTTTGCACCATACATAGCTTTTTGTACGATAATATTATCAGACCTTATTTTAATTTCATTGCAGAAGAGGAGGGTTTTGCTATAGACAAACTGAAAGTTATCGATGATACAATAATGAAGGGATGGAAAACCCTACATGATATAAAAGATACCATCAATAAAAAATTCTATGATGATGACAAATTAAAGAAAGCACTATCTCTTTCAACATGGCGATTTGTAAACGGAATTCTGAAGTTTAAACCGCCATATCCAATAAAGAGTTCTCGCTATCCTATATCGCAATCTTTTTATGATGAATACAAAAAATACACATGGAAGCGTGGTGTTATGCACTATGACGACGTGTTATATTTTGCATACAAACTAATCGAAAAATATCCTTTTATAGCTCATGCTATAAGTGTGAAATACCCATACATATTCATTGACGAGTTCCAAGATTCCACACCAGTTCAGGTGGAAATACTAAAGAAAATGGCTTCCACTAATTTTTCTGTAATAGGTGTAATTGGAGATAAGGCACAGGCAATATATGGATTTGCTGGCACAGACCCGAAATTGTTTGACAAGTTCTCGCTTAAGGGAATGAAAACATATGAAATACAAGGAAACAGAAGGAGTAGTGAAGAGATAATAGCCTTACTGAATAAGATACGCTCCGACTTACAGCAACATTCGGTAAATAATATACATTCAGAAAAGCCTATTTTATATGTTGGCGATGTCATATCATGTTACAATGATTTCAAAACGCAATGTGGTAATACAAACATAACAACATTGTCATACGCAAAAGTCACGTCCAATGCATTGAGAAAGCAAATCGGACAAATACCGCAAAATGAAGATTTGTTCAATGTTATACAAGACAGTAATTGGGACAGAATAAAAGTATTAAGAAATAGTGTGACAGCCATAGAATATGCTTTGACAGGCGCTATTAAGGATGCACTAAAATCAATAAAAAAAATTGTAGATGATGAGCACAAACAAATAATGCTGATTAGTAGAATGCTTAAAGATTATGACACCTATAAAAATCAAAGTCTTGAATTCTTTTTGAATTATCTAAAAGACGATTTAAAAATAGAGGTAACAGGTCTAAGAAGTGGTACTGCCAAGAACTTTTATTCAAGTAAAACTTATTCGGATTTTGCTTTGTATGTATCATCGCCAGATATAAAAAGTTTGAAAGATAAAACTATTCACAAAGCAAAAGGTGATGAGTTCGAAAACGTCCTGGTTGTATTGGGAGAAGAATCGAACATTAAATTTTTAACAGAACCTAAACTTAATGGCACAAAAGATGAACAAAGAGTATATTATGTTGCTCTAAGTCGTGCCGCTAAAAGATTGGCTATCTGTGTTCCAAAATTATCGCATGAGAACGAGAACATATTAGCAACTCTGCCAATAAAAATAGTTCGATTGTAAGTTTTTGCTATAGAGTCCCTACAATGTTAAACTCCTCTACCTCCGTTCCATAGGGTTCAAGGTAGACAATAGTTTTTTGCCCGACACTCATGGTATTTCCGCAATGCCTTGGTTCGTGCAAATTACAAGAACGCCATAAAAGGAATTGATTACACCTTTGTGCATTTGGAATGTTTCTTCCGAAACCAGTTGCTGGGAGAAAAATGGGACTTGCGTAACCGTTATCTACATAGCCATGCAACGGATGAATGGAAGGTGCAGCCCAATCTTGCAGGTGGAATAAACAATAAGCAAGAAGAGTGTGAGTGCGGGACAAGTGCGGGACAAGTACAGGACAAGCTGTGCACGGATAATGCTAATGTCAAACGGCTGATTGTTGTAATTGGAAATAAAGAATTATCTGTGAAGAGTATGATGAATGCTTTGGAATTAAAGGGAAGAGACAATTTTCTTAATCTTTATCTGAAGCCTGCCATCGGTGATGGTTATGTTTGTTTGCTATATCCGAACTCGCCACATCATCCTCGCCAGAAATATCTTCTGACCGTGAAAGGGTTAGCGGTGTATGATGAGTGTGTCAAATCAATGTGAAAAATCTGCCAGAGCTTGCTCCCCGAAGGCGATCAGCCGAGGAACTCCGAGGATGCTTGACTTGTACAAGAACTCCTTTTGGAGAGGCAGCCTGATGCGGTTTTCAAAAACCGGTAATTAGGCTTACCGATTTTTAAAATCGTTGTTTTAGCGGCATCGAGATATCTCGATGCAAAAATGAAATTACGTCAGGATAGACATGCCCTCAGCAGACGAGCTGAGAAGTAGTGGAATCTATATGATGTATATCTCCACGTCGCCTATGCAATATCATAGTTTTTAGGTATTGCCTATATATTCAATTGTCTTTAACTTTGCACCGCGGTTCAGAAGACAGGTGTAACGTATTTTGTGTGCCTTTGTCTGAATCGACAATGAATAAAACCATTATATTCCATTTGATATGAAGAAAAAAAACATACTGACGATAATTCTATCTCTGTTCTGCGTTGCAACAAGCATGGCGCAGAATGCAGAAAACGGTAAGACAGGAATCCTTCTTGTGCATTATGGCACTTCAAACGACAACTCTCGTATGCAGACCATCGACAGGCTTAATGCTCGTGTGGCAGAGACATTCACCGACTGTGCCGTCGTTGAGGCATATTCCGCTCCGTCGGTTATAAAGATGCTTGCAAAGCGCGGCGTCAGGAAACTTTCCGTTTCACAGGCCATCGACTCCCTGAAGACTATGGGTTGCAGCAAGCTCGTAGTGCAGAGCACGACGCTCCTCGACGGAGTGATGACGGAGATGCTGAAGAAGGAGGTAAACCGGGTGAAGAAAGACTTCCGCTCCGTGTCGGCAGTTCGCCCTTTGCTATATTCTGTGGATGACTGCCGCATGATGATAGAGATGATAAACAAGAGCCTTCTTGCAGACAAGTCTGTGGATGCCACAAAAATGCAGGTTGTGCTCGTGGGGCATGGCAGCGACAGTCCGGCAAATGCCATGTACAGTCAGATAGACTATCTGCTGAAAGCAGAGGGTAAGCCATCGTGGCATGTGGGCACGATAGAAGGCTTCCCTACAATCGATAATGTGGAGAAGCAGCTGGCAGGCGTCAGGAATCCCAATGTGCTTCTCGTCCCTCTGCTCTATATCGCAGGCAACCATCAGAAGGATGACATCGACGGCGTGTGGAAGCAGCGGCTTCAGACAAAAGGCTATCATGTGGAAGTGTTTGGAAAAGGACTCGGAGAAATGAAGGAAATACAGGAAATGATAATAGGCAAGATAGCCGCACAGGTAAAGGATGTGGATTCAGGAAAGACAAACAACGCAACATTTCATAAATAATAAAAAATAGGTATTAGTCTTTTTTTTACCCAAACCGGTCATTGGGGATTGATTGGATTCAGACTTTAAAATGGGTAATAAACAAATACGATAAGGAAACATCAAATATAACTAAATGAACAACAGAATTCTACTTTTTGCCGTAGCCGCTTCATTGGGCTGCGTAAATGCCGTGGCAAGTAATGTATATGATGGAACGGATGGCGACAACGACATTCGCAAGTCAATAGACCTCAACCCGGTGGTGGTAACAGGAAACGGTCACCATCAGCTGCTGAAGTCCACCACGACACCCGTGCATGTGCTTTCGCAGAAAGCAATCAAGGAAACAGGAGCGACAGACTTCCAGGATGTGCTGACAAAGCTCATGCCTCAGGTGTCGTTCACCCCTAACGCCATGGGTTCATAAATCTGAACACCACCCATACCTTCACGGTGGGCAGGATGTTCAAGCTCGTTCCAAGCATCGGCAACGACAATATCTTCGACAAGACCGACCATCGCATCGACACTCCTTCGCAGAAAGTTGCCCTCTATTCACCGGGCAGAATGCTTGTAGTAGGACTAAAGGTGAATTTCGCAAAATAAAACAGACATTTTTACGTTATGCTAAGGAGAGTGGCAGAATCATCATGTTTTGGTTCTCTGCTCTCCTTGTGCTGTTTTGATAAAAAGAACATCTATGACAAAGAAAATACTTCTGAAAATCCATCTGTGGCTTTCATTGCCCTTGGGCGTTATCATAATGCTTATCTGCCTGTCGGGAGCCACCCTCGTGTTCAAGAATGAGATAAGGAATGCTCTCGGAATGCCAAGAGTCGTTGCTCCGCACGCCAAGGGCGACAAAGGAGGAAAAACAGACAATGCCATAAAGGGAAAAGACGCAAAAGACGAGACAGCTTCTTTCCGAAAGGAAAAGGCAGCAGCTCCCCACCAATGTTCTCCCGACGGATGCGACAAGTGTTCTTCGAGAGAAAAATGCCATCCGTCACCTTCTGCAAAGGATGACGTCATTGGTAAGGGCGCACCGGCATCCAAGAAAGAATCTTCTGTAGAGGATAAGTCTGCGACAAAGGGCAAGGACGCATTGAAGACCAAGTCTCCTGCCAAGGATGCACCATATGGTACTACTACAAAGAGAGACTTCTTCTCCTATGTCACCAAATTCCACACCGGACTCATGATGGGACCGGTGGGCAAGTTTATTGTCACCTACACCACATTGTTGTTTGTCTTTATACTGATAAGCGGAATATTCGTATTCCTGCCCCAAAACGGCAAGCAGCTATGTCAGCGCTTCAAGGTGGAGTGGGGCAAGGGAGGCAAGCGCCGCCTGTTCGACCTTCATGTCAGTCTTGGCTGGTGGACACTCCTTTGGCTGATGCTTCTCGCCGTAACAGGCTTGGGCTTCGGTATGAAACTTGTGCCGAAGGGAACGGAGATGATGCAGGTCTTCCATCAACTCCACATCGGTTCGTGGGGAGGAATGATAACGAAGATCATCACTTTCGTGGTCAGTCTCATCGGAGCTTCGCTGCCTGTGACAGGTTACCTGCTTTATTTCCGCCGCAAGCGGAAATAGGATGAGAATACGGAACAAATACTAAGGGAAAGGGGCTCCTTTGCCCCTTTGCACAATATCCGGCCTTTTACATATATCGGCAATTATGGATTGTTGGAATTGATAATTTGGGCGTAAACGTTTACGTCGATAACTTGCCTTACATTGGAATAAGATTGTCTGTATTTTACTATATTTGCAATGCTGATCATACATCTTGGAGTGACAAGATGAAAGAAAACAATATATATAGTAATCTACTAACATTAATACTTATTCTATGAAACAATTATGGGCTCTTGTAGCCACGGTAATGTCTTGTGCCACACTTTCGGCTCAAGATGTAGAATCAGACAATCGGTCGTGGTCGTTTACCTCTGTCTCGCAGACTGATGTCGGTTTGATTTCCGGTGATGCAAACTGGAAGAAAGATTCAAAGAGTCGTTATTGCTATGTTCTCGCCATGGACAATGCGCCAGTGAAGGCCAACGATACGGAACTTGATGTAGCTAAGGGATTGACTTTCACTATTACTGCCAATGACAATGGTAATTTGAGACTTGGCGGCAGCACCGGTGCGTTGTGGCTCGGTGATGCGTCTTCGCTCGTGATTCCCAACCGCAAGGCGGGAGAGATGGTGAAGATAGAATACTGCACTTCTAACAAGTCGTCAACCCGTTCGCTTGCTCTTGTCAATCTTGAAGGCACGTTCCCTGCCTCTACAGGAAAAGAACATCAGCAGGGCAGCGGTAAGATAGTTGCTGATGGCGACGTAGTGGTAGGCATCACAGGAGGAATGTATATCTATAGCCTTGCCGTCGGCGATGAGGAAACCATAGGAGGAGGCGGTGGTACATCGCCCGACAACCCCGACAATCCGAACGACCAGACACCCGGTCTCGACTATATGACGGGAGATGCACCCATAGCAACGGCAAAGTTGGGATCAGGACCAAAGATCTATGTCTCACCGACGGGAAGCGACGCCAACGACGGACTTACACCGGAGACGGCACTTGCCAGCATTCAGCTTGCCATAGACAAAGCTGTGGATCCAGGAACAACAATCTGTCTCGCAGCCGGAGAATACCGTCCTACGGCACGCATAAACATCAACGACCGCAATGGTACAGCAGACAATTACAATTCGCTGGTCTGCCTCGACGGGCGCGCCGTGATTAACTGCGACCATCCGTACCATTCGCATAGCGACAACCCATACCAGGGAATACGCCTCACCTCGTCTTACTGGCATTTCTATCATGTTGACGTGACAAACGCCAGTGACAACGGACTGCTCATCGAGCGCAACAAGCCGACCGGCGGTTCGTCAACAGACATCCAGAACAGGACACAGGATGCCCACGACAACATCATTGAAGATTGCAAATTCTATAGAAACGGTGATACGGGCGTTCAGATAAAGAATCTCGGAGCCTATAACTATATCCTCAACTGCGACGCTTTTGAAAACAAGGACGAAGGAGATGGTGATGCCGACGGTTTCGCACCGAAGATTTCCGTGGGAACAGGAAATTATTTCTATGGCTGCCGTGCATACAACAATTCAGACGACGGCTACGACGTTTTCTTCAAGAAAAGCGGAGGCTTCAAGGACAATGTCACGATAGTGTTTGAAAACTGTCTCGCTTACGAAAACGCTATTATCAATGGTGCCTTGACTGAAGGAAACGGTAACGGATTCAAGTGTGGTTCAGACCAGGGAGCGATGAACGTGGTTTTGAACCGCTGCATCGCAGTAAACAATGTGAACAAGGGATTCGACCAGAACCATAACTCAGGCGACATCATCATGAACAACTGTACGGGCTATGCTCTGAAAAGCGTAGACGGTCTTACGCTCAAGAAATCATATTCGTATAGAGCCTATGAGGATATAGCGGCAGGTCATGAGCTGGTGGCAACAAACTGTATATCCATCAACGACAATCTGAAGACGGACACACATCATGAAGACCCTACTAAGCTTGGCGAGAAAAGTACGAAATATGGAAGAACCCAGATTTCTGTCGGCACCCTCGTTACGACAGACCTTAGTGTTGATCCGTCGAATGTGGTAAACGAAGACAATTATGCAGAACTTATTGCCGATCGTGACGCCAATGGCGATTTGCAGTGGGACAACATCACTTGGGCACATCCCGTGGAAGGCAATGCCCTGCTCGTGGACAAGGGCACCGTGGTGGACGAAAATACAAAATATGCTTCACAAAACGTCAGAATACCGGCAATACGCTATGCTGGCGCCGCACCAGACCTCGGAGCTTTTGAACTTGGCTTGAAGAGCAAGTCTGTAGCATTCGGTTCCGCCACCAACGGCATTGGCTATATTCAGAACAGCGAGAGCAACGGCAAGAAGGTGCGTCTCGTTCAGGCTTTCAACGGTCAGGTGATAGTAAGTGTTGACGGTGCACAGGCAAAAGACAAATTCGTCATCAGCGCTTACGATGCCGACGGGATGCTCCTGGGCAAACACGACTTCAACGGTACCAACACAAGCATTTATCTACCAAAGTCAAATGGTATGATAATTCTGAAAGTCAATGGCAAGAACCTGAAAGAAAGTCTGAAGGTCGTGGTAAAATAACAAGTAAGAAAATGTAAATGTCTCTATAAATATCCTGTTCATTGTTTTTTTTACAATGAATGGGATGTTTTTTTTAGCTTTATTTGTAAATATCCAATAAATGAGTTAACTTTGCCATAATAAACAAACTAATCTATATCAAAGCATGAACAATTTTCTAAGGACATTGACGTTTTGCGTCATAGCCTTGTTGTCTGCCGTATCGGTTAAGGCACAGGGTGACGTGACTGCAAAATGGGACTTCAAGAACGACCTGCCGGCAGGCATCCAGGAAACTACGAACTATCAGAAGACCACAGTTGACATTCCTTCCACAGTTGAAGGCGTGTCGATGCATGTAGATGCCACCAACGGCAAACTCTATTGTATCGGCAGAAACAACGCACAGTTCAACAGTGGCACGATTCTGCAGGTGCCGGTAAAGTCAACCCGCGACATCGTAGTAGTGGAGAACTATCCCAATTATCGTGGTTACACCGTTGGCGGTGTGGCAGCAACAGCCGATGTGAACGAGCATCGCGCCACAACCGATGAAGTGGCTAAAGGATATGTAGAGATAAAGGCTACTGATAGTGGTTATCTTTATGGAGTGCAGGTGACTTTCGTTTCAGCCATCGCTACAAAAGAACTCTACAGCACCGATTTCTCTGATTGGGGAGCTTACGAGACAAAGGCTGACGACAAGCAGGTGACTACAGCGGTATGGAATACCAAATACAGTCATGAGTCTCTTACCTTCTCTGTTTTCAATACCCAGATTGGTGCCACAAACTTCAATACCAGTAAATTCCCTGATTGGAACGGCGGTATGCTGATGGCTGCCAAGAGCGAGACTCCATATATAGAGACTTCGGCTTTGGCATCTGTCACTAAGGTTCATTTCCGTCATGGTGCTACAGGTGGCAACCGCGGATGGAAACTCCTGGCCAAAGGTGACGGTGATGCAGACTGGGTGGTAGTGTCAAGCACTGTTGCCAACCCGGCATCGGGATGCGATGTTGATGTTGACGTGAACAAGACAAACTGTAAACTGCGTTTTGAGAATATCACAACAAACCAGAATGCATATCTTCTCGAACTTGCCATCTACGGACTCGTTGACCTCTCGAAGACTCCGGCTTTGGGCAAGGTGACAATCAACGGAGTTGATTACCAGACTGCTGATATCTGTGAGGAAAACGCAGACGGCGACATGTGTGCTACCGTCGAGATTTCAAAGAAGGAGCAGATGGTAGACGAGACTGCCAACCCTGTAGTGTTCGGAACTCCAGACAATGGAGAAATCAAGAGCATTGAATATAATAAGGGGGATGACAACAGTACTGTCGTTACCGTGGTGGTGGCTGCAGGCGACAAGACTGTGACATATAGACTGACAGTGGCATTCAAGCCAGACTATACCCTCACATATTATAATACAGACGGTACTGTGCTTGAGGCTGTTCAGCAGGTGGAGAAGGATTCTCCTATAGCAACATTGAGAAACGTTGACGGCGTAATCGTTACCGACGGAAAGGCGTTCCGCGGATGGTTCGTAAAGAGCGATGGCGGACGCAAATATACTACTGCTGACATCGTGACTGGTCCTACCAGCCTTTACGCTGTGGCAACCGACATTGAAGTGACAAGCGACGTAAACCGCTATACTTATAATCTCGCAGATCCATATTTCTATGCAGAAGACCATGAAGGCTTCTGTCCTACAGGTGGAGCTTTCCACGACAAGCAGCATGGCTGGTCGTTCAGCGACGGCGATAAGATTGATATCCTCTCTGGCCGTCACTCTCTCATCTTCGTTACAGGCTGCAAATATAGCGGTGCTGCTAACCTGAAACTCATGAACGGTGAAACAGAGGTCGCTTCGATCGCTCTCGACAAGAGCAATGACGGTGTGATGCAGAGCATCGAATATACCGGTGAGCCAGGAACTCTTACTCTCGTTGCCGATGGTGGCATGTATATGCACAAGCTCGTTGTTGCCAACCTTGGTGACGCTTCAACTGAGAAGAACGAACTCGGATATTATGTCTGCCAGCCAGGCAACGGCGGCAACTTCCTCACTATGCTCGATCTTGCCAATGCAAACAGCAGCGCTACTGAGCGCACATGTATCTTCCTGCCAAACGGAACATACGACCTCGGTAAGGTTGCGCTGACCGCTGTTTCTGGAAACAATATCTCTATCATCGGTCAGAGCATGGACAAGACCATCATCAAGAATGCTCCGGATGTGAAGAACGAGGGAATCGGAACAACAGCGACTCTCTATGTTACAGGAAAGAATCTATATATACAGGACCTGACTCTTCAGAACGCACTTGACTACTACAGTTCTGGTTCTGCCGGTCGTGCGGTTTGTCTGCAGGACAAGGGTGACGGAACCATCTGCAAGAATGTGAAGATGCTCTCTTATCAGGATACATACTATAGCAACAACAATGGAGGTAAGTATTATTGGGAAGACTCAGAAATCCATGGTACTGTTGACTTCCTCTGCGGTGGTGGCGATGTATATTATAATAGGTGTAAGTTCGTTGTTGAGAAACGTAGTGCCGATGGTAAGGGTGGTTGTACTATAGCAGCTCCTTATACAGACGGTTCAAAATGGGGCTACGTGATGAACGAATGTGTTGTAGACAACTATGCAGAGACCTTCAACTATGGTCGTGCGTGGGGAGGAACTCCTCGTCTGGCATACTTGAACACAACTCTTCTTCAGCCAGACATGATTATCAAGGACCGTTTCACTGTTGGTGGAATGAACGTTCCTGCCGACAAATTCGTAGAGTATAACACTATGGATGCCCAGGGCAATGTGGTTTCTCCTGCTTCTAACGTGCTGAAGTTCACAAAGGACAATAAAGTAAACGAGATGGAGACAATCCTCACTGCTGACCAGGCAGCTGAGTATGCTCTTGACAAAGTGTTCCCTACATGGACTCCTGATGCAGACTGCGCACAGGTGGGACTCGGTCTCTTGGCATCCGAAGGCAACACCATTACATGGGCTGCATCCGAAGGAGCTAAGGCATACGCAGTGTTCTGCGATGAGCAGTTCGTTGGCATGACATCGTCTACATCATGGACGGTTGCCGAGGGCAAGAAAGCTGCCGATTATCTCGTGCGTGCAGCAAATGCAATGGGAGGCTTCGGTGGAGGTTCAACAACTACCACAGGCATCAACAGCATGAAAGTGGATGGCGAGAATGTTGTATCTACAATGTTCTATGACCTCCAGGGTGCGCGTGTCGACGGCAGTCAGCGTGGTGTGCTCATCATGGTTCAGAAAATGAATGACGGCAGCATGAAAACGACTAAAATCGTGAAGTAATTTATAGAAGTTTTTCATTGGTATAAATATTTAAGGGTGCGCGCATCTTCTTTTGGTGTGCGCTCCTTTTGCCTTATGTTTTCATTGCAAAACAAGTTGTTTGCCATTGAAATATATATGGTTTGTGGAGTTTTTAACGCATTAAGTGCAGTTTGACACCTCTTTATGTTGTTTATATTTTGAAAAATTGTAACTTTGCAATATCTTTTTAATTATTTTATTTTTATTAGTAAAAACTATGTTTGGTAATTTAAAAACTTTTCGACTAGGACTTATTGCGCTTATGCTGTTCTTCGTAGGCAGTCTGTCAGCGCAGTCGCTAAAAGGAAATGTGAAGGATAGCACTGGTGAGCCGATCATCGGAGCTACCATCCAGGAGAAAGGAGCCAAGAACATGGCTGTTACCGATCTTGACGGTAACTTCTCCATCAAACTTTCCGGTGGCAAACAGATTACAGTTTCATACATCGGTATGAAGACTGCTACTGTCAATGTTAGCGGCAAGAGCAGTGTTAACATCGTAATGGAGGACGAAGCGACAACCTTGAATGATGTCGTTGTAATCGGTTACGGTACGGTGAAGAAAAAGGACCTTACCGGTTCTGTCACTTCTGTCAGCGCCAAGGATTTGGCAAACATCCCTGTATCTACAGCCTCTGAGGCTATCCAGGGTAAGATGGCTGGTGTGACTGTTACTACAACAGAAGGTTCACCAGATGCCGATGTGAAGATTCGTGTGCGTGGTGGTGGTTCTCTTTCTCAGGACAACTCTCCTCTCTACATCGTTGACGGATTCCCTGTCAGCTCAATCAGCGACATTGCGCCTAACGATATCGAGAGCATCGACGTGTTGAAGGATGCTTCATCAACGGCTATTTATGGTGCGCGTGGTGCCAACGGTGTTGTAATCGTTACAACCAAGAGCGGTAAGGAAGGCAAAGTACAGGTGAACTTCAGCGCTTCTCTCGGTGTGCGCAAGGTGATGAAGGAACTCGACGTCCTCTCTCCATACGACTATGCCAAGTATCAGTATGAGACTCAGTATGGCAAGGAGCAGGAGTATGGTGACTGGAGAGATATGGATATCTGGAAGTCTGTTACCGGTCGCAACTGGCAGGATGAGCTCTTCGGCAGAACCGGTCTGCAGCAGATTTACAACATATCTGTAAGCGGTGGCTCCAAGGAGACAAAGTTCAACGTCAGCTATTCTCGTACCGACGACAAGAGCATCATGATGGGTTCAAACTTCAGCAAGAACAACGTCAATGCCAAGTTGAACAGCAAGTTGAACAAATGGTTGACACTCGACTTCAATGCCCGTTTGGCATATTCTGTAGTCGACGGTCTTAACTCAGGTGGCGATACCAACGACGCAAGCGCCTCAAACTCAATCATCAACAAGGCAATCACATACCGTCCTGTTGAACCACTTAACGCATCAAGTGATGACGATGCTGACGAGTCGTCAAATACCGATATCAATCCATACGACCGTATGAGCGGTACTTACAAGCAGCAGCGTCGTTTCCGTCAGGACTACAATGCAGGTTTGAACTGGAAGCCGTTCAAGCATTTCACTTTCCGCTCTGAATTAGGTTTCACATGGAGATTTGAAAATACTGACCAGGCTTGGGACAAGCTCGCTACACGTAGCGACAATACAGGTGCCGGTGCTCCAAAGTCTAAGTTCTCCCGCACTGACGTGCGCAACTGGCGTAACGCCAACACCCTGACATACGATACCAAGGATGCCTTCGCAAAGGGCGACCGTTTGAATGTGTTGGTTGGTCAGGAGTGGTCAAGCTCATTGCAGAAGGATTATTATTCTTCTACAATCAATTTCCCTACAGATTTCTCTATCGGTGAGGTACTCGCCCACCAGGGTGCTGGCGAGGCTCAGCCTAACGCCAACAGAATCGGTGCCAGGGACAATATGGCGTCTTTCTTCGGACGTGTGAACTATACCTATGCCGACAAATATCTTTTGACAGCTACATTCCGTGCCGACGGTTCAAGCAAGTTCGCTTCTGGCAACCGTTGGGGCTTCTTCCCTGCTGTAGCCCTCGGATGGCGTATCAGCGAGGAGAACTTCATGAAGTCTGTTGACTGGCTTTCTAACTTGAAGCTCCGTCTGAGCTATGGTGAGGCCGGTAATAACCGTATCCCTTCTGGCAGCATCTATCAGCCATTCTCTTTCCCTAACGACTACAGCAAACTGAAAGAGCCATATTTCGGTGGCGAGATGGGAACTGTGATGGAACTCGGAAACTCAAAGTCAAACAATGACCTGAAGTGGGAGACTACTATCACACGTAACCTCGGTTTCGACTTCGGATTCTTCAACAGCCGTATCAACGGTAACTTGGATTTATATTGGAACACTACCAAAGACCTTCTGATGCTGAGCAAGATTTCTTCAAGCTCAGGTTATAACTTCATGTACAAGAACTTCGGTCAGACATCTAACAAGGGTGTTGAGTTCGCTGTGAATGCTTCAATCATCGAGAAGAAGAACTTCACTCTCAGCATGACTGCAAACATCTCTTACAACAAGAACAAGATCGACGAGTTGAACACTGGTTCTGAGTGGGATACAAACTATACTATTCCTGACGTGAACACAGGTCAGAACTTCCGTGTCGTTGAGGGAGGTTCCCTTGGTGAAGTATGGGGTTACAGACTCCGTGGCTACTATACAGCATACGATGCAGAGAAGAATCCTAACGGTGAACTCACATGGGATGGCAAGAAATGGCAGCTCCGTGAGGGTCTGCTCGACAAGAGCTCTACAGTAATCGGTACTCTGCAGCCTGGTTCTCCAAAGCTGAAGGTTGACGAGGAAGGCAATGTGGTTAAGGAGAAGCTCGGCAACACCATCGCTCCATGGGCTGGTGGTTTCGGTTTCAACGCTACATTCTACGGCTTCGACGCTTCTGTATTCTTCAACTATCAGTTCGGCAACAAGATCGTGAACGGAACAAAGCTCGGTTCTTCATTCTTCCACGATACACGCAAGGGATACAACCTCAACCGTGATTTCCTGAACAGATATACAAACATCGACCCTGCAAACGGTCTGTCATTGGCTAACCCGACAAACGTAGCACAGTATTATGGTGGTGACGAGGCTAACGTTATCGCTCGCTTGAACGAGATCAACGCTAACGCAAGCATCTACAACCCTGTATCTGTAAGCAAGATGTATCTCCTCGACGACTTCGTGGAGAGCGCTTCATTCCTTCGTCTTCAGAATCTCACAATCGGTTACACGCTTCCTAAGTCATTGCTTAAGAACTTGTTCCTCAATAACGTGCGTTTCTATTTCACAGGCTACAACCTTCTTACTATCACAGGTTACTCAGGCAACGACCCAGAGGTTGACTCAAGTAGCAAGAAGTCTCGAATGTCTCCGGGTGTAGACTATGCTTCTTATCCAAAGAGCCGTCTGTATGTATTCGGAGTTAACGTATCATTCTAATATATAATAAGGAGTAAAACAAAATGAAAAATATATTAAAGACGATATTGTTGGGAGGTGTCGCCCTGGCTACGTTCTCTTCGTGCAGCGACTTCCTTGACCAGAAATCACCGTCAGACACCGACGCAAGCAACGTTTGGCAGTCAACATATTATACCAAGAATGTGCTCAACAAGGCATATGGCCTTCTCTGTGAGGACTACACATATTCTCAGGTGCTTTGCTATACCTTTATGGCTAACTCCGACGTTGAGTTTGCTAATGCCTATGGCGAGTCGAATGCCAAGGCTGAGGGTAAGGGCCGTGATCTGAACAACTATTATGCCGACAACGACGCTTCTTTCGCAAAGTCTCGTGATGCATGGGATCACCTCTATGAGAGTATCGAGTATTGCAACAATATCATTGAGGGTCTCAAGGGAATTTCTCCAGAGACAACTGACAAGTCAGAAAAGCAGCTCCTTCAGTATAAGGGCGAGGCGCTCACTCTCAGAGCTATGCTTTATCATGAGTTGATACGTAACTGGGGTGATGTTCCATTCAAGACAGAGCCTACAAAGAACGACCTCTCTAACATCAATACCGGCAAGACAGACCGTGATGTGATCATGGACTATCTAATCAATGACCTTGAAGAGGCAATCAACTATCTGCCTTGGGCTGGTCAGAGCAGCTATACCACAGAGCATGCCACAAAGGGTTATGCTCACGCTCTTCTCGCTCAGATCGCACTTCAGCGTTCTGGTTGGGCTATTCGTGAGGCTGCAAAGGAGGGATATGTAACAGCTACAGAGAATAGTGATCCTACATATCCTACACAGCGTTGCAGCGATGAAGACCGCGTGAAGTATTACAACCTTGCGCTGACACATCTCAATGCTGTCATCAGTTCTGGCAAGCACCAGCTGAACCCAAGCTTCGAGGATGAGTGGACACTCATCAACAGGCAGACTCTCGACACCCAGTATCAGGAGAACCTTTTCGAGGTTCCTATGGGATTGGGCAACTCCAGCGAGTTGGGCTATGGTATCGGTGTGCGTTTTGCTGACAACTGTGCTTATGCTCTGAAGGGAAACTCTTCAGCTAACGTTCAGTTGCCTTCTACTCTCTTCTGGAAGTACGACCACAGCGGCAAGGATACTCGTCGCGACGTTACATGTGCCAACTTCGAAATCAAGGTTGACAATGGCGTTACCACCGAGACAATGCTCGGCAACAAACCATTCAACATCTATTGCGGAAAGTGGGACGTTCGCAAGTTCAGCGACGACTGGTCTGCTATCGCAAAGATCAAGAATGCCAAGTTCGGTACTGGTATCAACTATGTGAAGCTTCGTTACTCTCAGGTCCTTCTTTGGTATGCTGAGGTGATGAACGAACTCAACGGTAATCCTGATGTCGCTACCGGCGGTTGCGGTCTGACTGCCCGTCAGGCTCTTGCTCTCGTTCACGAGCGTGCCTATGCTGACGCTGACAAGGCTGAGGCAAAGGCTTATATCGATGGTATCTCTTCAGACAAGGACGCTTTCTTCAACGCCATCGTTGACGAGAACGCTCTGGAGTTCGCTGGTGAGGGTGTTCGTAAGTACGAGCTGGAGCGTTGGAACTTGCTTAGCGCCAAGATCGACCAGATGAAGAATGACTATATGACTCAGATTTATGAGTATCCTACAAAGCTCTACTATAAGACTTATACAGAGAACGGACTCGTTAAGATCGACATGAAGTCTGTACGCTGGTATGACACCGAGGCTCCTGAGAATGCTGCTGACTATAAGTATGTTACATTCTGGGGCGACGAGGCTAAGGAGTCTAACACCAAAAAGACTAATGTAGCAAACCTCGAGTTCATCAGCGGTGGCTTGAATGAGAAGGTGAAGAACCGCTATCTCCTGCCAATCTACAGCAGTACCATCAACGAGTCTGAGGGTTCATTGCAGAATTCTTATGGATTCCTCCATAAATAATTTTAAATTTTAGAAATCAAGATGAAACTGAATAAATCAATTATAAGCAAGGCTCTCTTCGGAGCTATGATGCTCCTCGGAGGTGCGTCGTTCACCGCTTGTACTGAGACGAACGACTGGGACGTTGATCCTGCTTACGACCGTCTGTTCCATTCCTCCAAGGTTTCCGTAAGCCCAGGTGAGGACCAGGCTGAGGTTACATTCAAGAAGATGCCAGATGCAGAGTTCTACGTTATAGAAATCAGCACCGACACTCTTTTCGATGAGGTTGAAACAACTGAGCATAGCATCTATTTCGGTGACAAGGAGGATGCGAGAATCACTACTTCTCCTTACACTATGACAGGACTTGAGGGTTCTACAAAGTATTACTTCCGTATCAAGAGCTGTGCTACAAACGGCAAGGGCTCTACATGGAAGTATCTTGATGATACAGAATCAAACTATAGCTTCACAACCAAGTCTGAGCAGATTATCCTCGATGTTGTGCCTGGTTCAAAGACCGTGAAGGTCAGCTTCAAGGCTGGCAAACAGATTACTGAAGCACAGATTGTAAAAGACGATGAGGTGCTCGTTTCACAGCCTGTTACTGCAGACGAGGTTGCTGCCGGTGAACTCACAATCAGTGGTCTCAATGCAAAGACTTCTTACACTGTGCAGCTGCTCAACGGCGAGAACGTTCGTGGTAAGATGAAGTTCACTACCACTGAACCTTTCCCTGACGGATACGAGGTTATCAACGTATCTGCTGGCGATGACGTGAAAGACCTTCTTGCTAATGCCACTTCAGATAAGGTTGTTGTTGTATTCCCACAGGGAATGGAATATACCGCTCTGAATGAGGAGGCACAGACCTCTACAATCAAGGTTCCAGAGAATATCAAGTCTGTCTATTTCTGGGGAGCAGCCGGCGAGTCTAAGGCAACTGTCAAGTTCAAGGGCGTTTCCTTCGACTCATCAAGCATGGATGTTGTCCGTTTCTATAACCTCAATCTCCAGTATGGTGCCAACTCAGACGGTTACGTATTGAACCAGTCTGGTACTTTCACTCTCAACTCTCTCGAGATGGAGAAGTGTGACGTTAAGGATATCCGTGGTATTTTCCGCTTCCAGAGTATCGTGAATTCTACCGTCAATGCTATCAAGATAAATGACTGTGTATTGACAAACATTGGTACTTATGGTATCGTGAATACCAAGGACCAGAAATCATTGACTTTGGGAACAGTCAGCATTACCAACAGTACTCTCAACACAATCAACTCTGTGTTGACGAATACAAGCCAGGCTAACTTCTCTATCACTCTCGACCACTGCACAATCTGGAACTGTGTTCCTGCTACCAAGCCATACTTCGACTTGCAGAAACAGACGGGAGTTACAGTAGCATGTACAAACTCTCTCATCGGAGCATACTACGACTTCAAAGATGCAGCGCAGACAGTGAAGGGTAGCAGTCTGAAGGATATCGACGCTACTGGCACTGTATATACAAGTGACTTCAACTGGAACTCTGGTTATGAGATCGGTTCTCAGATTTCTGAGACATCTGCCCAGCTCTGGGCTAATCCTGCCAAGACTGGTGCTGACTTTACAGTGCAGAACTCTTCTTACAAGAATCTCGGTGACCCACGTTGGATTCCGGCAGAGTAATGATATAGATTTTAATTCTATTAAATAATAAAAGATGGAAAGTTCAATGTGTAGCTTTCCATCTTTTATTTTGTATACGAGGTGACATGTCTCTTGCTCCTTACATTTGGCAAGTTTCCAACTATGTTTCCTGACCTTGATTTTTCCCCCACAGCGTGGGGAACATCACCCCCTAATGTGGGGTTTCATTCCCCACGTTAGTGGGAGAATTCTATATGATAAAAAGTCGAATGACACTTTTCTGTTGGACGTCCCTAAAAAAAAGTAATGTAAGTGTCCGTAATTCACATAAAATGTGTAAGTTTGCAAATATAATAACCTGTAAACGCCATCGCATATGATATTACATGTAGCCAATCCGATTTACGACTCCGTGTTCAAATACATAATGTCTGACGAACGCATATCAAAGACCATCCTCTCTGCACTGCTGAAGAAAGAGGTGGTGAAGGTGGAGATGCGCCCGCACGAGTATGTGAACACCACACGAGACACGCTTTCAATGTTCCGCATTGACTTTGCAGCCACCGTGAGGGAGAAGGATGCTGAGGGCGAGGGGTTCAAAGACCGCGTCATCCTTATAGAACTGCAGAAGACATGGCTCGACACGGAGACCCTGCGCTTCCGCCAGTATCTGGGTGCGCAGTACAGCAACAAGATAAACATCCGCAAAGACTCGCCGAAAGGCTTCGCATATCCAATGGTTGCCGTTTACCTTCTCGGACATCGAGTCGGCGACATTGAGGAGCCGGTGGTTTATGTCAACCACGACGTGTTCGACTACAACGGCGAGGTGGTAAAGGAGGGCAAGGAAGACCCGTTCGTTGAGAGTCTTATCCACAACAGCATAATTGTGCAGATACCGAGATTGAAAGGCCGTGTGAACAACCGTCTTGAGAAGGTGCTCAGCGTTTTCGACCAGTCGAGGAAAGATGCGGAAGACAAGCAGGTTCTCAATATTGACGAGAACAAATATGAGGATGATGCCGACATGATGTATATGCTCCATCGTCTTACAGCCGCTGCCGCCGACTCCGAGATGCGTCAGGACATGAACGTGGAGGATGAATATTACAAGGCGATAGAGGACCGTGACACGGCAATAATGAACCGTGACAAGGAACTGAAGCATAAGGATGAGCAACTCCAGCAGAAGAGCGAGCAACTCCAGCAGAAGAGCGAGCAACTCCAGCAGAAGAGCGAGCAGCTCCAGCAGAAGAGCGAGCAGCTCCAGCAGAAGAGCGAGCAACTCCAGCAGAAGAGCGAGCAACTCCAGCAGAAGAGCGAGCAGCTTAAAAATATAGTAAAATCTCTCTATTCAAAAGGTATGAACATTCTGCAAATTGTAGAGATAACCGGAATTAACAAAGATGAAGTGGCAGCGATCTTGAATTAGAATGCTAAATCGTTTTAAACCGAGTATTAAGGAAAATGTGATTTTCTTAATGCTCGATTGTTATATCGCCGTTTTTTTATATCTTCGCTATTTGAAATATATTGAGATTCCTTTATTGTCGTGGTTTGAATGGCAAATTCGATTCTCGACGTTATAACTACTATACAAATCAAAATAAGATGAAATTAGACAGAAAATTATTGACTGGTGCTGCTGTTGTGTTGATGTCAGCATCTGTGATGTCGGCTTTTGCCGACAATCAACCCGCATTCCCTGGAGCCGAAGGGTTTGGTCGCTACACTACTGGCGGTAGAGGCGGAGCCGTGTATCATGTGACGAAATTAGATGATGACGGAACGGAAGGCACCTTCCGATGGGCTTGCAACAAGAGTGGAGTCAGAACCATCGTGTTTGATGTCAGCGGTACGATATTCCTGAAGAGTGCTCTGCAGTTGAAGAAAGGTAATGTAACAATTGCCGGACAGACAGCCCCCGGTGATGGCATTTGTATTGCTGATTACCCCTTCACGATTGATTCTGACAATGTTATTCTTCGCTTTTTGCGTTTCCGTTGTGGTAATCGTCATGTGGACAAGCACGAGGGCGACGGACTTGGAGCGATGGATCGTAAGAATATCATAGTGGACCATTGCTCTGTGAGCTGGAGTATCGATGAATGCCTGTCCGTCTATGGCAGTAAGAATCTCACCGTGCAATGGTGTATAGCCTCACAGAGTCTGAAGAACTCCGGACATTCCAAAGGTGCCCATGGCTATGGTGGCAACTGGGGTGGAAGCGGTGCATCGTATCATCATAACCTGCTTGCCGACCACGATTCTAGAACTCCACGACTGGGGCCGCGTCCCGGAACCCAGACTGACGAAAGGATGGATATGCGTAACAACGTGATATACAACTGGGGCGGCAACGGCTGCTATGGCGGTGAAGGAATGAACGTGAACATCGTGAACAACTATTATAAGCCAGGAGCTACAACGCGGAAAAGAAGCAAGACAATCCAGCGCCGCATCGCTTGTCCGGGCATACGCACTGTGGACTACTGTCTGGACAAGACACTCCTTGCAGCACGATTCCAGCAGACAACCGGTATAACCTGCAAGAATAACGACGTGAAAGGGTCGGCAGAAGATGGCAGAAATTATGTTACCATCAAGGGAACGAAGTACGAGATGGATATGAGCGGAAAACTTGTCACAATCACCGTGAATGGCACTCAGATTAATGTACCGTGGAATGATTGGGCAAAGATGCTCCATGTGTGGGGAAAATATTACGTGGAAGGCAATCATAATCCAGATTGGGATGTGGTGAATAAGGATAACTTCAAGTATGGCGTTTCCGACCAGATTGACAAGACCGGCAACGATGGCACTTATCCTGGTGATGAAGCAATACAGTTGAAGACACCGATGGTATTTGAGACCGTTACTACCCATACTGCGGCAGATGCCTTCAACCGTGTGCTCGACTATGCCGGTGCGTCATTGCGCCGCGATGCTCTTGACAAAGTCATCGTAAGCGATACCCGTAGCGGTTCTGATACCTATACAGGCAGCGGATGCACGTCAGGCATAATCAACAGTCAGGATGACACGAAGCCAGCCGACGCTTCTGCAGACTGGAGTCCTTGGCCAACACTTGCCACAGATACTTCTATCGACGTTACAGATACTGATGGCGACGGAATGCCGGATGGTTGGGAAGATGCCAATGGACTCGACAAGAATGATGCTGCAGACGGTAATACGCTCGCTGCCGATGGATATACCAATCTGGAGCATTATCTGAACAGTATCGTGGAGAGTATAATGACTAAAGAGAACGAGGGAGGTAGACTCCTCAGTGGCAGTATGACGTATGAAGATGCTGCAGGTATTGCCGATGTTACGCTGGATAACAACAATGTGGAAGATGGCAACATCTATAACCTTCAAGGTATGCGTGTAGAACACACTGTGGATGGTCGTATCTACATCAAAGACGGGAAGAAATTCGTGAAGTAGAAGAATTTAAAAAGGTTGAGTAGGGGAGTGTGCAATCCCTGCTCAACCTTTTGTTCTTTTATCGCTTATAGCAAGCGGTTATAAAATTCTTAATATAACGGCCAATGACTGATTTGGGTTAGATTCTCTGCTCTGTATTGTTGTAGGTCAGCATACTTTGCGGCACGTTGTCTTTCACGCTTTTGATTATCAGTTCAGCCATTGAGTGGCGCACGAAAGTCTTTGTGGTAAGCAATACCACGTCTCTCACCGGTATTGGCAGTGCGAAGGGGCGCACCAGTCGCATCTGTTTGTCGGAAAGTTGGCTAAGGGCGAGTTCCGGAATGAACGTCACGCCCTGTCCGTTTTCCACCATTCTCATGAAAGTCTCTATGCTGCCGAGAGAATATTTTGATTTGCTCTCTGTTGCCGATTTCAGATCGCAGAATTTCACAAGTTGGTCGCGGAAGCAATGGCCCTCGTCGAGAAGCCACAGAAACTCGTTGCCAAGGTCCGAAGTCTTTATGTTCTTGTTGTTGAACAGCGGGTCGGTTTCTGCCACATAGGCTATGAACTGCTCATAATATAGCGATGTCTGGTTGAAAGCCTCCAGCTCGTCGAGTCTCACGGCGATGGCAGCGTCCAGTTCGCCGCGGTTCAATGCCTTCTTGATGTCGGCAGTCTTCATCTCGATGATGTGGAAGTCGATGCCAGGATTCTCCTTCTCCAGTTTGGTGAAGAAGCGTGGCAGCAGATATGGCGCTATCGTGGGCAGTATGCCGATACGGAACGAACCATTCAGCGAGTGTTGTTCTTCAGCCACGATGTCCTTTATCTTGTTTGCTCTCGAAAGCACCTTCCATGCCTGTTCCACCACAAGTTTGCCGATGGCAGTAGGAGTGACCTGTTGTGATGAACGTTCGAAGATTTTCACTCCGAGTTCCTTCTCCAGTTTCTGAATCATGGCGCTCAGTGTGGGTTGTGTCACGCCGCACTGTTCTGCGGCATTGGCGAAGTGTCTGTATCTGTATACAGCCACGATGTATTCCATTTGTTGTAGAGTCATGGGATGCTTTCCTCTAATGATTAATTTGATTAGCGTTGCAAATATACTAAAAAAAAACGTTGGCGGAATATATTTAAAGCATATTAACCCAGATGGCAGCTTGGGACTTAAAGGGCACGGTGCTTACCCCTGATGGGCAGAATTGCCGTCAGGCGTATGCCCAATAAATTAATGTTATAACACCCATATTCCAGTTTCCAGGATTCTGCCAACGCATGCAATTCATGTCGTCTGAATTCCTTACACCTGACAATCCCTTTCATCAGCAAACCATCCAGACAATTGGCTGACAGTTGATAGATGGTCAAGTGCCTGTCTGTCAGAATATTACGGCAAAAAACCAGATGGTCTGACAGTTTTTCGGAAATTCTTGTTTTTACTGAAAATCAGCGATATTGGCAACTTTTACTCATATCTATCAACATAACATAATTCCGCCAACGGGAAGTATTCCCATTGGGGTATGCAGGTCGTAATCAGAAAAAAATATATCATAATGTAATAAATCCCGAGGAGATGCGTTAATACAATAGAAGGATGAATTTATTTCAAAAAACAATGCCTATGGAACATTTTACTTCAGAAAATCCAATGCCGTCGAAGCGTACTATTGACATTATCAAGGCCATTGCCTACACCTATAGGGTGATGAACATCAATGGCAGTATGAAATCCTATTGTCTAAACTGATAAACTGAAAAACATATTTAAAAGAATTTATGGCAACAATTATTTCTCCATCCCTGCTGGCTGCTGATTTCACAGACTTGCGCCATGAGGTGGAAATGATTAACAAAAGTGATGCTGACTGGTTGCATCTTGACATTATGGACGGAACATTCGTTCCTAATATCTCATTCGGATTTCCCGTTATCGATGCGGTGGCAAAGATTTGCAAGAAGCCTCTCGATGTGCATTTCATGATTGAACACCCTGAGCGTTATGTGCAGCGCACGGCAAAGACCGGCGCCATGATGATGAACGTGCATTATGAGGCTTGCGTGCATCTGCATCGTACTGTGCAGGAGATTCACGATGCCGGCATGAAGGCTGGTGTGACTCTCAATCCTTCAACTCCAGTCTGTCTGCTTGAGGATATCCTGAATGATGTGGACATGGTGTTGCTGATGAGCGTCAACCCCGGATTCGGCGGACAGAAATTCATCGAGGGCACTATCGACAAGCTGAGAGCGCTGCGTGAGATGGTGGACAGGAAGAATTCTCGTGCTCTGATACAGATTGACGGTGGTGTGCAGGCTGAGACCGCTCCGCGTCTCGTTGAGGCAGGTGCGGATGTTCTTGTTAGCGGAAGCTATGTGTTCAAGGCTGCCGATCCTATCCAGACGATCCATGATTTGAGATCGCTCTGATATGAAAGTTTTCCTCAATATAACAATAATGTAGGTTGCATGGTGAAGACCATTGGGGAAGTATGTATGTGATCTTGATTCAAGAATAAAATATTGCGGGTAAATCCATAGTCCTTTTGAGAAATATGGATTTACCCGTATTTTTTGTAGATGTTATATAGACCTTTTAAACCCAAGCGGCCTGATGACCGATTGAGGCTAAAATATAAGTTCCTGTAGTTGAAACGTCATGAGTGCTGCGTTTATGGCTTTGTGTCAATAAACGGTTTCAAGTGACAGCTTATTCTTTCTCGCCATTCTTCTCATGTTGAGTATGGCGTATCTCATTCGTCCCAGGGCAGTGTTGATGCTCACACCGGTAGTCTCGGCGATTTCCTTGAACGACATCTCCTGATAGAAGCGCATGAAGACAATTTCCCTCTGTGTCGGAGGCAGCAGGTTCATCATCTTCTTCACATCGCGCAGCACCTGCTCGTTGACATATCTGTCCTCGATGTTGAAGTCTGTTATGTCGTTTCCTGTGACATTCGAGAGGTCGTTGTCGTCAGAAGTTTCCACGATGTTTTTGGCGCGGTTGTCTCGATACCAGTCCATTATCACATTGTGGGCGATGCGCATTATCCACGCCGAAAACTTGCCGGAGTCAATATATCTGCCCTCCTGCAGTTTTGTTATCACCTTCACAAAGGTTTCCTGGAAGATATCATTAGCCAAGTCCTGCTCGTGCACTACGAACAGGATATATGAAAACAATTTGGATTGATTTCGAGATAATAACAAATCGAAGGCCTGATTGTTTCCTCTAACGTATGACAATGCCAACTCTTCATCGGTCATTTCATTTAGTCTTATCATTTTAATTCAATTTTTTAGTGAAGTAAATGATGTTTCAATAGGCTTTAGAATTTTATTTGTTATTATATAATAATGTTCTCTCTTTTGCGTTTATATCTTTTTCATAGATGTTCAACACACTTGCAAAAGTAAGTATAAATGTTTGTTTGAACAAATTTTTTTCTTTATAATGCCGTTTTTTTTTTGAAGTTTCGAAAAATGTTTATAATTTTGCACCGTAAAGGTTCGCCTAATACGTGATTGAAAGGGAACGGAGTGAGAATCTTCGACTGTCCCGCAGCTGTAAGCTCCTTTATGCTCAGTGACGACAGGCCACTGCCCAGAAGAATGTTTCTTCGGTTTTTCTGTTTCGGGTGGGAAGGTGTCATGAGAGTGGAGCGAAGTCAGAATACCTGCCTTTATGTTAGTCTTTGCGGAATCTTCTCGATGTAAGGAGTGGAAGCGTAATTGTGTAAATATATGAAGCGGTTGATATGTAGTCGGCAGTATAATTTGCTTGGCGACATTCGCTTACGTCATAATTGTGCTTGACCATACTTTGATTTCGGCAGCTTTTGCGGGACGTTTGGTATGGCAATCATACGTGTATTATTATATAAGTTATTTTTTATGCTGAGAAAAGGCGTTGTCGTGAGGCAATGCCTTTTTGTCGGTATGCTCGGCATGAGCATTGTCTGACTGACGCGCAAGTCCCGAATAAGACATAATTGCGGAAATTGAATAGCCGATGTAAGGGGCGTTCATCGAGGGACGTTGCTTTTCATTTCAGTTCATAACTCAATATCTCTTTCATTCCTGTCATCTTCATGTATTTTGTCTGGTAGCCATATATGGCAACGAGCCGTTGTATGTTTCCTGGGTTGTCCACGAGGTTCAGGTCGCGGCGAATCTTCGAACCGTTCTTCAATTGTATGGCTATGACGTTGGATTTTGATTTCTCGTTCTTATCGTCGGCGATGAGGATGGATGTGTTTGATTCATAGGGACTGTCGAAGAAATACTTGTAGCCTCCCGTTGATGTAGCACATCCTACGATATAGCCTTTCACGCAGATGGGTCCTTCGAAGACGTGGTTCTTGAATGTGTGTACGTCCACCGTGTCGGTGCTCACCCATTCAGTATCGTTCTTTCCGTCACCGTTTGCCCATCCGCCGTTGTCGCCATTGTTGCCGGTGGAGGTTGATCCGTTGACTTTGTCGTTGTTTTCCTTTTTGTTTTCACTGTCGTCGATTACGGGCTTTTCGCAGCAGACGAACGACAAGATGAAGAAGAAAAGAAATAGACTGTATATGTGTTTCATTGGAATGGTGTGTATAATTGCTTTTTGTTTATTTGACATGCAAATGTAAGCAATCAAATGCAGAACTCCAAAGATTTGCCGTCTTTTGTATTCAAGGGATAGCTTGGGCAAAAAAAGAGGTTGGCGCAGGATGCTACCAACCTCATGAGATTTCGTAAATGGCGAAATCATAAATAAGATGCGGCAAATGTAAGCCTTTATTATGAAACTTGCAAGAATTCCGACTATAAAATGTTGAATTTAACAAATTGTCCCGTTTTTTTATGTTATAAGGCAGCTTTTGTGTCATTGCTTTTAGTGTGCGTGTCATTCAATGTCGTGGTTTGCTATATGATAAATGCAAATAATCCTTATTTTTGTTGTTATATTTTTCTGATGTATTTTATTATGCGTATCTTTGCAGCATCAAAAAATAAAACTACTATTGTATTTCTAAAAAACTTAACTGAATACATTTCAAACAAGACAGTATGAAAAAGCTACAAGCATTTTTACTGCTTTGCTTGCTCTTCCCTATGAGCCTATTGGCTTCGGTGTGGGATACAGACTACAAGCAAGTGGAGCAGAGCATCAGAGAACCGAAGTTCCCTAACCGCTCCTTCAGCATCACCAAGTATGGCGCTTCGCTGAAGAATACGGCAGCCAAGAACCAGAAAGCCATTAACAAGGCCATCGAGGCTTGTTCAAAGGCTGGCGGCGGCAAGGTGGTTATCCCTGCCGGAACATGGAAGACAGGAGCCATCAGACTGCGTAGTCATGTAAACCTCGTGATAGAGAAGAACGCTACACTCTTCTTCGAGTTCGACCGCAGTCTCTATCCCCTTGTTGAAACACGTTGGGAAGGTCTCGACTGTATCAACTACTCACCTCTTATCTATGCTTTCAAGGAGACCGACATCGCCATTACCGGTGAGGGAGTTATTGATGGCAACGGATCTGACGAGACTTGGTGGCTCATGAGCGGCAAGACTCCGAAGAGCCGCAACATAGAGGTGAAGGAGAAACAGCAGAATCCTGGCGGCCGTGCCGATTTGCTGCAGATGGCAGAAGACGGTGTGCCTGTTGAGAAGCGTGTCTTTGGTCCGTGGAAAGGTCTTCGTCCTCAGACGGTGAACCTCAACCAGTGTGACGGAATTCTCATCGAGGGCGTAAAGATGATACGATCACCATTCTGGGTTATGCATCCGCTGCTGAGCAAGAATATAACGGTGCGTGGCGTACACGTTGAGAACCACGGTCCTAACGGCGATGGCTGCGACCCTGAGTCTTGTGAGAACGTGCTTATTGAGAACTGTATCTTTGATACCGGCGACGACTGTATCGCAATCAAGAGCGGACGTAATGAAGACGGCCGTGAGGGCGGTAAAGGTAAATACGTGGGGCGTCCAAGCAAGAATATCATCATCCGCAACTGCAATATGAAAGACGGTCATGGTGGTGTGGTTCTTGGTTCAGAGATTTCAGGAGGATGCAGCAACGTGTTCGTTGAAAACTGTACGATGGACAGTCCGGACCTGGAGCGTGTGCTCCGCATCAAGACAAACTCATGCCGTGGCGGTGTGATTGAGAATGTATATTTCCGCAACGTGAAGGTTGGACAGTGCCGTGAGGCGGTGTTGAAGATAAACACAAACTATGAACCAAAGGAGAAGGGTCGTCGTGGCTTCTATCCAACCGTGCGCAACGTATACATGGAGAATGTGACCTGCCAGAAGAGCAAGTATGGCGTTATGATCGTTGGCTTCGACAACATCAACACTATCCACAACATCAATCTGAAAAACTGTAACTTCACAGGAGTATATGGCCAGCCTGTGTATATCACAGGCCAGACAGACAAGCCAAACTATGAGAACCTCGTAATCAATGGTTCACAAGTGCTCTCGCAGCTGCCTTACAAGACATACAGCCAGTGGATGGCACACTCAGAAATGCAGCGCAATCCGGATCCATGCTATCTCGATTTCGCAAAGACTCCAAAGTGGGGCTATGTGGTTGGTATAGAGCAGGAGGCACTCCTCGATGCCTATCTTTCAAGCAAAGACGAGAGCATCATCAATTATCTAAAGCAGTATCCAGCCAAGATGATAGACGAAAAGGGTAATATCACAGGTTATGAGTATTCAGCTTTCAACCTCGACAATACCCGTCCGGCGCGTTTCATCCTGCGTATGAATGAACTGTTCCCTGAGAAGAAGAATGAACTTGCCTTGAAGACCATCTTCAAGCAGCTTGAGAAACAGCCACGCACAAACGACGGCGTATGGTGGCATAAGGCTATTTATGCATATCAGGTGTGGCTCGACGGAGTATACATGGGTCATCCGTTCTATACAATGGCAGCCCCAAAGCTGAAAGGCGAGAAAAAGGCAGAGAAATATTACGATGACACTTTCACACAGATTACCAAGACATACAACAGAACCTTCGATGACAAGTCCGGTCTTTGGAAGCATGCTTGGGATGAGACAGGCGAGATGTTCTGGGCTGACAAGCAGACAGGACTCTCGCAGCACACCTGGGCTCGTGCACAGGGATGGTTCGCAATGGCAATCCTTGAAGTTCTCGATGCAATGCCGGCAGACTACAAAAACCGTCCGGATCTCGTAGCGATGCTCAACGACGTGATGACAAAGACCGTGAAATATCAGGACAAGAAGACTGGCCTTTGGTATGACGTAATGGACGTGAAAGACAATCGTAACTATTTTGAGGCAACAGCATCTTCAATGTTCTCTTACGTACTGCTGAAGGGCTCACGCTTCGGTTATTTCGGTGACGAACTGAAGGAAGCCGGCATCAAGGCATACAAGGGAATCCTCAACAATTTCGTGAAAGTGAATTCCGACAAGACCCTTTCTCTCACACGTTGCTGCGAGGTGTCAGGACTCGGTCCGGGTCTCAGCGCTAAGGTGCTGAAGGCAGCTCCAAAGGTGAAGGAGAACAAGCGCCGCGATGGTTCTTTCGAGTATTATATCAGTGAGCCAATCCGCGACAACGACGGCAAGGGCGTTGGTCCGTTCATCTGGGCTTCATTGGAGATGGAACATCTTGGCTACGACGTGGAGTCGCTCAACAAGTAACGACTCCGTTGCTGCCTTATCCAAAAGGACGCATAAAATCAAACTAAAACAAATATCAAATTATGAAGAATTTATGTTTGCCATTGGTAGCTTTGGCACTTTCCGCTTCAGCATCAGCACAGACTGGGGCTCCTGCCTTTCCTGGTGCTGAGGGATTTGCCCGTTACGCAGCCACCGGAGGACGCGCTGCCGATGGTACGACAAAGGTTTATCATGTCACAAATATCAACGACAGCGGCACTGGTTCACTCAGATGGGCTTTATCGCAGTCTGGTCCTCGCACCATCGTGTTTGACGTGAGCGGTTACATCGACTTGAAGTCAAACCTCAAAATAACATCAAATACCACTATTGCAGGCCAAACGGCACCAGGCAACGGAATTACACTCCGTTATTACACCGTGGAGTTCACAAACTGTGATAATGTCATCGTCCGCTTCTTGCGCTTCCGCCGTTCACAGGTGAAGCATGTTGACGACGGTGCGGATGCAACATGGGGAAGATACCGTAAGAATATCCTCATCGACCACTGCTCTATGTCGTGGAGCATTGATGAGCTGGCGTCTTTCTATGACAACAGGGATTTCACCCTGCAGTGGTGTATGCTCGCCGAAGGCCTCAACGCAGGACATGCTAAAGGCGACCACAGCTATGGTGGTATTTGGGGTGGAAAACCGGCATCATTCCATCATAACTTCCTTGCCCACATCCAGAACAGAGCACCTCGCTTCAATGGCGCCCGCTATAACTGGAACGGTTATGACAAAACCCAATATTCCAACTCCATACAGGCAGAGAGGGTAGACTTCCGCAACTGCGTGGTTTATAACTGGGGTAACGGAAACGGTTGTTATGGCGGTCCTGGTGGTGGCTATGTGAATATGGTGAACAACTATTTCAAGGCTGGTCCTGGCACGAAGAACAAGACTCGCGTTACGCAGATTTCATTCTCTGATGCATCAAACGGCGGCGACAATCCGTTCCCCAACTATTCCAGCCGTTATTTTATCAGCGGAAACTATGTGTCTGCAGCCGGTTCCAAGGCTGCCAACTATGACTGGAGCGGTGTGATTTACGACCAGAAAATCAAGATAGGCAATGATTATTATATGCAGGATGCCAAGCATTATTATGGTGAGGATCAAACCTATGTGAAGGATGCCAGCGGTGTAGACTGCATCAAGATAAAACTTGACAGTCAGTTTGACCCGGGCACCATCACTACCCAGACCGCTGAGACGGCATACGAGAAGGTACTCGCATACAGTGGAGCGAGTCTCTATAGAGATGCTTGCGATGTGCGTTATGTGGAGGAAGCAACCAATGGTACTGTTACCTATAACGCCTCTCATGCCAATGTTCCTGGTATTATCGATGTTATCAACGATCCGTCTTCAGACAGCCAGAATTCCGCTACGGCAAGTTTCCCCGAACTGCCATCAGAATCACGTGCTGCCAACTATGATACCGACGGCGACGGCATACCAGACGAATGGGAGATTGCCAACGGTCTTAATCCTGATGACCCAAGCGATGCACAGTTGAAGACTCTCGATACCGCGAAGGGTTGGTATTCAAATCTTGAAGTATATCTCAATTCTATCGTTGAGCATATCGTGAAATCACAGAATGCTGATGCCGTGTCGCCAGTGGATGAGTATTATCCAGCGTTTACATCAGGCATTTCTGCTTCGTCAACGAAGTCTGAGGTTAAGTCAATCGAGTATTATTCACTGAATGGCGTCAGACTCTCTGAGCCACAGCAGGGAATATCAATTCGCAAGATGGTCTTGACAGATGGCCAGACTGTAGTAGACAAAGTCTTGAAGAAATAATTTCAATTATCTTGAAACGGTCGTTGAGGTTCGAAAAATTATAATTCCGCAAAATGACCGTTTTCTTATTAGCGATAAAGAAGGGAAGTGCTGTTCGGTGCTTCTCTTTTTTAATGACTTTTGTTTCTTAACCTTATTTTAACACGCAAAGAGATACTTCATATCTATAAAAGTTCTATCTTTGCATAAAATAAGCTTCGGCTCGGGATAAGAAATGAATGTCTTCATTTCATTCTCCTCTCGCCTTGCATTATCTTTGCATAAAATAAGCTTCGGCTCGGGATAAGAAATGAATGTCTTCATTTCATTCTCCTCTCGCCTTGCATTATCTTTGCATAAGATAAGCTTCACCTCAGCATAACACTCAAGCAAGCTTGATGTTCTGCATTCGGTTTGCATTATCTTTGCATAAGATAAGCTTTGGATTATAAAATTGCTCAAGCAAATAAAATTGTGTAAATATATTGTTTAATTAATTATTACATTATGAAGAAAACTTTACTCTTATTCGTTTCATTGCTTATGACAATGGGAATGTTCGCACAGTCTAAGACTGCGAAATTCGATTTCACAGGCGAGTCTGCTTATGGCATGACACTTTTGAGTGGCTCTACAAAAGAATACAACGCTGACCCTACGGTATGTACAGAGGGTGATGTCACTCTTACTCTCAATGGTCAGACCCGTTGGTGGAAAGCAACCAACGGCAACGAGTTGCGTTTCTATAAAGGCGCAGATATGACTTTCAAAGTGCCAGAGGGTAATGTCATCACAAAGGTTGAGCTTACAGCCAAAGTTCCTGCAAAATTCGAGTCTGCTGTAGGTACATACGCCAATGGCACATGGACTGGTTCAGCCAATAGTGTGGTTATCTCAACCAACATTACAGAGAAGAACACTCCGATCAGCTCTGCTGTAGTGACATACCAGTCATCTTCCGCTCCAATGAAGAAAGACCCGGCACTGTCGTTCAGTGAGACTACAGCAAGTGGTGTTGTAGGCGAGGCTTTCGTTGCTCCTACTCTCACAAAGGCTACCACTGCTGCCGTGGTTTATACTTCGTCAGACGAGGCTGTAGCTACCGTTAATGCTGAGACAGGCGAAGTGACACTTCTCGCTGCCGGTGAGACAAAAATCACTGCTACTGCTGCAGAGAACGATGAATATAATGGTGGTTCTGCATCATATACACTCACTGTTACAACTCCAGCTCTCGATGTAGTTAAAGAGCCTTACTCAGAGTCGTTTGAGACAGAGTTCGGTTCCTTCGTTCTCGACAACGTGAACCTTTCTGAGGGTCTCTCATACGTATGGGCTATCGACAAGAGCTACAAGTGTGCCAAGGCTTCTGCTTATGTCAACAAGAAGAACCTTCCTTCTGAAAGCTGGCTCGTTTCTCCTTGGATTAAACTTTCTGCAGCAGAAGTAATACGCAACCTGTATTTTGACCATGCCGTATCTAAATATTTCGGCAATGTTTCAGAGGAGGCTACATTGTGGATCAAGGTCGAGGGCGGCGACTGGACTCAGATTACTTCTATCGCATATCCAGAAGTGCCACAGGACAAGAGCTTCTCTCCTTTTGAGACTCAGGCAGTAAGCCTTGCCGGTTATGAGGGCAAGAAGATAAAGGTCGGCTTCAAGTATGTAAGCACCGACGAAGCTGCCGGTACATGGGAAATCAGAAACTTCAAGGTTTCCACTGATGTTTCTGGCATCAACGAGATCAAGGCTGACAAGCTCGACGTCAATGCTCCTGTATACAACCTCGCAGGTCAGCGCGTAAATGCCAATGCCAAGGGAATTCTCATTCAGAATGGCAAGAAGTTCATCAAGTAATGTTCTGAAGGTATTTCCAGGGTAAACAATATCCCTAATCATATTAAAGTGTGTCAACCGAATGGTTCAGACGCACTTTTTTTTGTTTTCATTGATCCCAAATCGGTCGTTGGCGCTTGCTTGAATTCTGATTTTTCAGAAGAGTGGATTTCTAACTGAAAATTCCCCTATCAGTCATTATGTCCGTTTGAGGTTTATTGTCAGATGGGGAGCTATACTTCAGATTATCATTCATCTTTGGAAATCCGCTTTTGCAATCGGGTTGCAATACTGTTGTGGTATCTTTGCATCCAAATAAATGAAAAAGCGAAAAAAATAAAGAATCAAGAATTATGCTGAAGAAAAGCTTTTACTGTTTATCGCTGTTCATTCTCGCTCTTGGTATGGCTGCCTGTGGCAGCAAAAACCACGATCATGACCATGAAGAAGAGACGGAGCAGCATGCCGGCGAAGACGCCCATGACCATGACCACGATGGTGACGAGATTTTGCTGACTCCAGAAAAGGCAAAAGCTGCCGGAGTGGAGGTTGAAACAATTATGCCTGGAACCTTTCATGGCGTTATCCATACCAGCGGTAAAGTGTTGTCTGCATCATGCGACGAGACCACTGTCGTTGCCACAATCAGCGGCCGTGTGGCAAACAAGAATCATGTGAGTGAAGGATTGAAGGTAGCCAATGGTGCGGCCTTGTTCTCAATCACGTCAGCAGGAGTGCAGGTTGCCGACGGCGATCCCGTGCAGCGTGCACGTATCGACTACGAGCGTGCAGAGCGTGACTACACCCGTGCGCGAATCCTTATAAAAGATAAGATAATAAGCGATAAAGACCTCGCTGTGGCGAAGGCAGAATATGAGGCTGCAAAACTGACATATACAAGCATGCAGAAAACACGCAGTGCTGGCGGCGTAGTAGTCACCGCACCTCGCGGAGGCTTCATCAAACAGTGTCTGGTTAACGGCGGCGACTATGTTGAGGCTGGCCAGCCGCTTGCCATCATAACCCAGAACCAACATCTCTATCTCCGCGCAGAAATTCCAGAACGCGAGTTCAAGGAACTGAACAAGATAAAGTGTGCGAAATTCCGTACCAGCTACAGTGACCGCCTTTATGACATCACTGATATGGGCGGACACATACAGTCGTATGGACGTTCGGCAGAGGTAAACAACTCCTACATTCCAGTCATATTCGAATTCAACAATACAGGCGATGTTGTTCAGGGTTCCTACGCTGAAATATTCCTCATCACCCAAGACCGACCTAACGTGATGACCCTGCCGCTCACTGCCATAACGGAAGAGCAGGGCGTGCATTACATCTATATCCAGGTGGACAAGGAGGGATACCGCAAGCAGGAGGTGACACTCGGCGAGAACGATGGCGACAGGGTGGAAATCCTCAGCGGACTGAAGAAAGGCGACAGGGTGGTGACCAAGGGAGCCATACAGGTGAAGCTCGCTTCGGCCTCTAACGCTATCCCTGCCCACAACCATAATCATTAAAGAAAATCCTACGTAACAGACAGATTATAAATTATGCTGAACAAGATTATCAGGTTCTCGCTTGAGAACAGAATACTCGTTCTTGTGGCGGCAGTTCTGCTTGTCATCGCAGGGCTATATTCTACAAGCAAGACCGAAGTTGACGTCTTCCCCGACCTCAATGCCCCAACCGTTGTCATAATGACAGAAGCGGGAGGTATGGCAGCAGAGGAGGTGGAACAGCTCGTCACCTTTCCTATAGAAACGGCAGTGAACGGCAGCACCGGAGTGCGCCGGGTGAGGTCGCAGTCAACCCATGGCTTCTCTGTAGTCTGGGTAGAGTTCGACTGGGGCACAGATATATATCTTGCACGCCAGATAGTCAGCGAGAAACTCGCAGCCGTTGGCGAACAGATGCCCGAAGGTGTCAGTGCGCCGGTGCTCGGACCGCAGTCGTCTATTCTTGGCGAGGTGCTCATCGTGAGTCTTACCAGCGACAAGGCGTCGCTTCAGGATATGCGCACCTATGCCGACTGGGTAATCCGTCCGCAGCTGCTCTCAACGGGTGGCGTGGCACAGGTAAGCGTGCACGGAGGTGACATCAAAGAATACCAGATACTCATCAGTCCCGGCAAGATGAAGCATTTCGGTGTGTCGCTCTCCGAAGTTATGGCCAGCACACGCGGCATGAACACCAACACCAATGGTGGTGTCCGCTATAAATACGGCAACGAATATATCATCCGCGGCATCACCTCTACCAACGATATCGACAAGATCGGTGCCTGCATCGTGAAGAAAAACGGCGAGAGCGTGATAACGCTTGCCGATGTCGCAGACATCAAGGTCGGCAACCAGTCGCCCAAGCTCGGTGTGGCAAGCGAGAAGGCACGTCCTGCTGTATTGCTCACTGTGACAAAACAGCCAGACACCAGTACGCTGAAACTCACCGAACAACTGAACAATGCGCTCGACGAACTGAAGACCAACCTTCCGGCAGATGTACATATCTCAACCGATATCTTCCGTCAGGCAGATTTCATCGACAGCAGCATCGACAATGTGCAGAAGTCGCTCATCGAGGGAGCCATATTCGTGGTCATCGTGCTGATGATATTTCTTGCCAATGTCCGTACTACGGTGATTTCACTTGTCACAATCCCAATTTCATTCCTCGTGGCAATGATAGTGCTTAACGTTCTTGGCATAAGCATAAACACCATGACCCTTGGCGGTTTGGCAATTGCCATCGGTTCGCTTGTGGATGATGCCATAGTGGATGTGGAGAACGTGTATAAACATATAAGGCAGAACCGCGAACTGCCGGAGGCAGAGCGCATACCGATAATAGAACTCGTATACAACGCCTCACGTGAGGTGCGTATGCCGATTCTCAATTCCACACTTATCATTATCGTCAGCTTTGCCCCGCTGTTCTTCCTCAGCGGTATGGAGGGCAGGATGCTCATTCCTCTTGGCATAGCTTTCGTCACGGCTTTGTTCGCTTCCACACTCGTAGCTCTCACGCTCACACCGGTGCTCTGCAGCTATATGCAGAACAAAAGCAATGGTGAGATGCCGAAGGAGGCTTTCGTGGCGGTGTGGCTGAAGAAATACTACCGTAAGGCTTTGCTCTGGGTGCTCGACCATACCCGCACCGTCATCATTTCCTCTGCGTCATTGCTTGTTTTGGCTTTAGTGATATTCCTCTCGCTTGGCAGCAGTTTCCTGCCAAAATTCAATGAGGGATCATTCACCATAAACATATCCTCGCTTCCCGGCATTTCCCTGGAGGAGAGCGATTCCATAGGAGCACGGGCGGAAAGGCTGCTGCTGCAGGTACCGGAGATTCAGACCGTGGCGAGGAAAACAGGACGTGCAGAACTCGACGAGCATGCTCTCGGTGTGAACGTAAGTGAGATAGAAGCACCATTCAAGCTCGACGGCCGTAGTCATGAAGAGGTACTCGATGATGTGCGCCATCGCCTCTCCGTATTGGCGGGCGCAAACATAGAGATAGGCCAGCCGATATCCCATCGTATCGATGCCATGCTCTCAGGTACGCAGGCAAGCATCGCCATAAAACTCTTTGGAACAGACCTCAACAAGATGTTCACCATCGGCAATCAGATAAAGAAGGCTTGCAAGGACATCGACGGAATCGCCGACCTGAATGTGGAACAGCAGATAGAGCGTCCGGAACTGAAAATCATTCCGCGCCGCGAACTCCTCTTGCGCAACGGTATCACGTTGCCCGAATTCAACGAGTTCATCTCTGTTAACCTTGCCGGTGAAACTGTTTCTCAGGTGTATGAGGCTGGCAGGGCCTTCAACCTCGTGGTGAAAGGCGGCGACTACGATGAGATAAGCGACCTCATCATAGACGCGCCAGACGGACGCAAGGTGCCGTTGTCTGACGTGGCAGACATCGTGTCGAGTGCCGGACCGAACACCATCAACCGTGAGAACGTGCAGCGCAAGATAGTAATATCTGCCAACACCAGCGGCAGGGCATTGAGCGACGTCGTAGCTGATATCAAGAAAGCAGTGGGCGAAGAGGTGAAATTGCCAGAAGGCTATCGCATAGAATACGGTGGACAGTTTGAGAGCCAGGAGAGTGCAAGCAGAGTGCTTTATCTCACTTGTACCATCGCCATTGCAATAATTTTCCTGCTGCTCTTCATGCAGTTCCGCAATGCCAAGGAAGCAGGCGTTATTCTTCTGAATCTGCCTCTTGCACTCATCGGAGGTATATTTGCTCTGGTGATTACTACAGGAGAAGTGAGCATACCGGCAATCATCGGATTCATCTCCCTCTTTGGTATCGCCACACGAAACGGAATGCTCCTCGTGACAGAATACAAGCGTCTGCGCACAGAAGAAGGCGCTACAGTAAGGGAGGCTATAGTGAACGGTTCGCTGTCTCGATTGAATCCTATATTGATGACGGCTCTCACTTCGGCTCTTGCCCTCTTGCCACTCGCCCTTGGTGGAGACCTGCCGGGAAATGAGATACAGTCGCCTATGGCAAAGGTAATTCTCGGAGGATTGATTAGTTCAACATTACTTAACGCATTTATAATCCCCGTAATATATGAAAAGATTTCTAATCGCCGTTAGTCTCGTAATCATGGCTTTCACTGCTTCGGCAGACAACAGCGTTGACGATGTGCTGAAGCAGATAGCCCAGAATAATCTCACTCTGAGAGCTCTGCAACACGATAACGAGGCTGATGTACTCGATATAAAGGCTGAAAATTCCCTCGACGGACTGTCGGTGGAATACAGTCCGTTCTTCAGAAGCGGATATTCGGGCGTGGCGGAGAGTGAACTCGTGGTGAGCCAGGAGATACAGTTTCCTACCAAGTATGCCGACCGCAACAAGCAGGCGAAGATTCAGAAGACGGTGGGCGGAAAAATGTATGAAAAGAACCGTCGCGACATACTGCTCGAAGCGGAACAGCTGTGTCTCGACATCATACGTTTGAACATGACTATGACAATGCTCGACCAGCGCTTGAAGAACAGCGAAACCCTGCATCAGATGTACGACAAACGTATGGCGGCAGGAGATGCAAATATCCTTGAGGTAAACAAGGTGAAGCTCGACTGCATGGAGGTGCAGACCATGGTAAGCGAGGCGCAGAACGAACGGATGCTCCTGCTGCAGCAGCTGCAACAGCTGAATGGCGGAAAGCCAGTGACAATTGACAGTGAGAAGTTTCCTGAATTCCAGCCGATAAAGGACTTTGAGTCCTACAAGGCTCTTTATCTTGCCAGCGATGCCGATATACAAATGGCTGAGACGATGCTGAAATCTGCTGATATGAATGTGAAAATGCAGAAAAGAGGGTGGTTGCCTAACATCTCTTTTGGCTATCGTCGCAACACGGAGCAGAAAGAAGGTGTGAACGGCCTTATGGTAGGAGTCAGCTTTCCGCTCTATAGCAACAGCAAGAGAATCAAGGCAGCCCGGGAGCGCCGGCAGAGTGCAGAGCTGCAAGTGGAGCAGGCACGCAAGGATGCTGAATCGCAGTTGCAGTCTGGCTATCAACAGCTTGTCGGCTTGCAGCAGGTGCTTGACCATAGTGATGTCAAGATGATGCAGGAGTCTATAGTACTATTCTCCAAAGCTCTCCAGCATGGAGAAATCAATGCTTTGGATTATTACACAGAGGTAAACAGCATCTACGAGAAGCTCCAGCGCCATATCGACATTCATTGTCAGAGCGCAAAACTGCATGCAGTGCTGCATAAGAACGAATTGTAAGAGATTTGAAATTGAAAATAATAGGGGCAAGAATCTGTCATGTGATTCTTGCCCCTTGACCATTGGTCCTTATTTATCCAGACTTTTCCCTGATGATAGGATAGGGATTTGTTATTTTTCCCTGTGCACTACACTTCCGCTTGCCTGGTGTGTGGCAAGTATGAGCACTTCGGCAATCTGCACGTGCTTCGGAGCCGATGCTGCATAGAAGGCTACATCGGCGATGTCGGCACCAGTGAGCGGTTTGATTCCCTTGTATACATTGTCGGCACGCTCGTTGTCGCCATGGAAGCGCACCTTGCTGAAGTTCGTCTCCACGAGTCCCGGCTTGAGGTTCGTCACTCGCACAGCAGTGTCGGCTACGTCGATACGAAGTCCGTCAGACAGAGCCTTCACGGCTGCCTTTGTGGCACAGTATACGTTTCCTCCGGCGTAGGCGGCATCGCCTGCCACGCTACCGATGTTTATCACGTTGCCCTCGTTGCGTTTCACCATACCCGGCACCACAAGGCGCGTCATCGTGAGCAGTCCCTTCACGTTGGTGTCGATCATCGCGTCCCATTCTTCTGGCTTGGCTTCATATTCCTTGTCGAGGCCAAGGGCGAGTCCGGCATTGTTTATCAGCACGTTGATTTTCTTCCATTCCTCATCGAGCGAGTCTATCGCCTTTTTTGCGGCAGCCGTATCGCGTACATCGAATGCCAAGGTCTTCACCTCCGTGCCCCTGGCTTCCAGTTCGGCTTTGATTTCAGCCAGTTTCTCCTCGCGGCGTGCCGTGAGAATCAAGTCATAACCGCCTTCGGCAAACTTTCTTGCACAGGCTTCTCCAATGCCGCTTGTGGCTCCTGTGATAAGTGCAATCTTTTTCATCTTGATATTTTTTTATTTATTTTGTAAGTCATTGTTGTCGTATCCGCAGTGATAATCCCAATTTTTGCAAATTTAATGTATTTCTCGTAAATAAGCTTTCTATAAACGGGCTTTTCGTGTTTTTTGAGTGATTTTTTTTCCTGTTTACCTCACAGTAATTTGATGGAAAAGAATGGAGATTGAAAATAAAACATTACCTTTGTCTGCCGTTTCCATGAAAGGAATGGAAAAATGACATGTGGGCTGTTTGTCGTCAACTCGCATTCAGACAGCTTCTATAGGATAATTCGTTTTTTTTAATCACCAGCTTATGATGATAAAAGTATGCGGAATGCGCGATCCGGAGAATATTCGCGATGTGGGGAAACTGGGCATCGAAATGATGGGATTTAATTTCTGTAAAGATGATCCGCGTCATGTCGGCATGATAGCGTCTTTGGCTGCCATTATTCCCGATTATGCAGACAGGAGACTCATCGCCGAAAACAATTCACCACGGCGTGTGGGAGTCTTTGCCGACGACATGCCGCAGAACATCGTCACTGCTGTATATAATTACAAGCTCGATTGTGTTCAACTTCAAGGCAGCGAGTCGCCAGTAATGATAGACAACCTTCGCCGGACTCTTGATCCTGATATTTGCAAAGGTGTCAGAATTTTCAAGACACTGAATGTGGCGAATATAGATGATTTGAAATCAAGCAGACAATATTCAGCTCATGCCGACATGTTAGTCTTCAATATGAAAAACGATGATACGGAGGGGGCAAGGTCGCGTTCCGACTTTGAGTTGCTTGATGAATACGATGGTGGTTTGCCATTCCTTGTAGGAGGAATAGTAACGGAGGATTTGGACGGCATAAAGGCTGTTTCCAATCCTTGTTTTGCAGGTGTAGACCTGAACGAAGGATTTGAGACGAAGCCTGGCATCAAAGATACCTCAAAACTTAAAGATTTCATCTCCTTATTGAGAAAATGATTTGAAGACAAAAATCAGGGAGAATATGAGAATCGCTATAATTGACAATTACGACAGTTTTACTTATAACCTTGCACATCTCGTGAAGGCAATCGACGTTGATGTTGACGTGTTGCGCAATGACTGTTTCGAACTCCACAGTCTGGCGGAATACGACAAGCTTTTGCTCAGTCCCGGTCCCGGCATACCGTCAGAGGCAGGGCTTCTTCTTGATGTGATAAGAGAATATGCCGGCAGGTTGCCAATCTTGGGAGTTTGTCTGGGCCACCAGGCTATAGCCGAAGTCTTTGGAGCAAAGATTGAGAATCTGTCGCATGTCTATCATGGTGTGGCTACGCCATGTGATATTATAGCAGACGATAGTCTGTTTGATGGCCTGCCAAGACGTATCGAGGTGGGACGTTATCATAGTTGGGTGGTCAGCAGAGAAGGCTTTCCTGAGTGTCTTGAGATTACATCTGTGAGCGACGACGGAAAGATAATGTCCTTCCGTCACCGTCATTATGCAGTGCATGGAATACAATTCCATCCAGAGAGTGTGTTGACACCGGATGGAAAGAGAATCATCGGGAACTGGTTGGGAGAATGATGCTGTTTGGTTGCATCCTTTGCAGTTTCCCGACAATCCTTATTCCGCCACAATCTTGAATCTTACTCTGAACGAATGCTTCATCTCGTCCCAGTTGGTGCCGAGCAGCACGAACTTTCCTATTTGTGCAGTAGAACGCACATGCTTTCCGATACAAGGACATGCGTCGTAGTCGCCGATGCGCACGATACGAAGGGTTTCCGATGCGTCGTCGGGCAGTCTGTCAAGCTGTACATTGTCGGGAACATGGTCTCTGTCCACATATTCGAAAGTCACTGGCAGGTCTTCGGCTATCAGCTCGTTCATCCTGCGTTCTATTTCCTTTTCCTCGTTGCGGTCGGGCTTGTGGTCAAGGATATAACTGATTTTGCTTTTCTTTCGCTCTATATGAGCGTTTCGTGATCGTTCACATCCGAACATCCTCATCATCGTCTGGTTGAGAAGATGTTCGGCGGTATGAGCCGGCGGAAACTCCTCTTTGTTGTGTGTATTCAGTTCGTAGTCCATAGATTATTATTGTTTGATTCTTTTTGATATCTTTATCACTCTGCCGCTCCATGCTTCCACTGAAAGATTCAGTGGGTCGGTGTCAGAAAGGGTGATGGCGATTTTCTCTCCGTTCAGCAGGTCGGTTCCTTCCATTATTCCTTGCTTCAGGTTGAGATAGTTGAAGGCGTGTTGCGGAATGTTTATCTTGCAGTCGCTGTTCTCGTCGCTGAAGTTGGCAAGTACTATCATCAAATCGTCTTCGTTGCTTCTTAAGAAAACGTATTGCCTGTCTGCATTGAAGTCTGCAGATGTTGGGTTTACATACATGAGGTCGAAGAACTTGCCTCCTGTTACGGCCTTCTCGTTGGTCGCAATGTTTAGCACCTTCTTGTATGTGGCTTCGATTGATTTTTCCTCTTTTGTCAGTTGTCTTCTGCTTGAATATCCGTGTATCAGCGAGTCGACAGACCAGTAGTCGAATATTGTCGTTCTTCCGTCTCTTCCGCTGAATCCCTCTTCGTCCATTCCTCTCTCTCCATATTCCTGTCCGGCATAAAGCATGAATGGGTTGGTTCTCATAAGTGCGCTTGTCATGAGAGCCGGTATGCCTTTCCTGGCGTCGCCGGCAAAGAAGTCGCTTGCAATTCGCTGCTCGTCATGGTTTTCCAGGAAATAAAGCATGTGGTCGGCGATGTCGTCATTCGTTTGCCACTGTCTCGTGATATCAGTGGCGCTCCTGTGGCCGCATACCACGTCACGCATGCTGTCATACATTCCCACCTTGTCGTAGAGATAGTCAAAACCGGCATTTATATATTCTCTGTATCTGCCGGGATTGTATACCTCGCCAATGAATTTCACGTTGTGATGTTTTTTCCTCACTTCCGTCGTGACCCATTGCCAGAAAGCAGACGGCACCATTTCAGCCATGTCGCATCTGAATGCGTCTACTCCTTTTCCTGCCCAGAATAGCAGTATGTCGAGCATCTTCTTCCAAGTGTCTGGAGTGGGGGAGAAGTGTGTGGACACTCCGCTGGCATCGCAGTAGTCCACGCCGTAGTTCAGCTTCACCGTCTCATACCAGTCGTTCCTGCCCGGTCTGTTTCCGAAGCAGTCGTTGCCTGTGGCTTTGGCTGGGAATTCCTCGTATGGTAGTTCTTCACCATGATAGAGATCGATGTCGGCTGCAAAACTTTGTTCCGGACAGTAGTAGAAATTGTTTTGCGGAGAGAATTGCATTCCTGTATTGTCGTTCTCGCCGAAGTCGGCAATGCCTTTTGGTTTTGCTGTCGATTTGTATTGTCGTGCCACGTGGTTGGGCACAAAGTCTATTATCATCTTCAGACCTGCTTTGTGTGTGCGCTTTACGAGAGATTCGAATTCGTTCATTCGCTTTTCTACGTTAGTCGCCAGGTCTGGGTCTATGTCGTAATAGTCGGTTATGGCATATGGACTACCCGCATTTCCTTTCACCACAGCCGGATGTTGCCGTGGTATTCCGTATCGGGTATAGTCTGTTGTTGTGGCGTGTCGTATCACTCCTGTATACCATACGTGTGTGGCGCCAAGCTCCTTTATTCTGCGCAACACAGCTGGAGTGAATGCGTTGAGTTTACCGCATCCGTTGTCCGTCAGCGTACCGTTGTGTTTCCTTGTTGTATTCGTGTTTCCGAACAGTCTTGTGAAGATTTGGTAGATTATAGCTTTTTCCATAAGTTTTCCGTTTTATGCAAATTTACATATTATTTTCAAATTATCGCCAGAAGTAGGTACAAAAAAAGAGCCATAGGTGAAAAACCTATGACTCCTTATGCTGTTTAAGAGGTTGTTCTTACTGTATTCCGTGAGCGGCTACAGTCTTGTCGATGCGGCCGATCATACCCTGAAGAGCTTTGCCAGGACCACATTCTGTGAAGTCGTCTGCTCCGTCAGCGATCATGTTCTTTACACACTCTGTCCAGCGTACAGAGCTTGTGAGCTGTGCGATGAGGTTCTTCTTGATGTCGGTAGGGTCAGTATGAGGCTTGCCGTCAACGTTCTGGTATACCGGACACTTAGGAGCGTGGATTTCGGTCTTCTCGATAGCTGCCTCAAGTTCGTCCTTTGCAGGCTGCATGAGTGGAGAGTGGAAAGCACCACCCACCTTCAGCGGTAGGGCACGCTTTGCTCCGGCTGCCTTCAGTTTCTCGCATGCCTCGTTGATAGCCTCGATGTTTCCTGAGATAACGAGCTGGCCTGGGCAGTTGTAGTTTGCAGGCACTACCACGCAACCAGGCTTGCTTACTTCAGCACAGATTTCTTCGATCTTGTCATCGGCCAGACCTACGATTGCTGCCATTGTCGATGGAGCTGCCTCACATGCCTTCTGCATTGCCATGGCACGGGCGTAAACAAGTTTCAGACCATCTTCGAAGCTCAGTGCTCCAGCTGCTACGAGAGCAGAAAACTCTCCGAGAGAGTGACCTGCAACCATTGATGGCTGGAAAGCGTCGCCCATGCAGAGTGCGCTGATTACGCTGTGGAGGAATACTGCAGGCTGAGTAACCTTGGTCTGCTTCAGTTCCTCGTCTGTTCCGTTGAACATGATGTCGGTGATGCTATAACCGAGAATCTCGTTAGCCTTATCGAAAAGTTCTTTTGCCAATGGATTGTTTTCGTAGAGGTCCTTGCCCATACCTACGAACTGTGCTCCCTGTCCGGGAAATACAAATGCTTTCATTTTTATCTATATGTTTGTTTATAATTAAGCGCTGCAAAGTTACAAGTTTTTTGTCGGATAACAGGCATTTAGTAAACAAAAACGTGCATAATTAGTCTAAAATACCTTTTCCTTGGTAGATTATTGCTGGTTTAACTCGTTGGTGGAATTAATTTAGTGCACACATTAATCCTAATATCGGTTTGTTATTAAATGGGCACGCTGCTTTCCCAACTGTGGTACGCTGCTTGTCCCGGATGGGCAGAATTGCTGTCAGACAAATGCCCAATAAGTTCATTTTGTAATTCCAACCATCATGTCGTACTTTTGTTTCATTCTTGTTATGGAGCGTATAATAATCATGCTTGTCTTTGTCGTTTCATATATTTGTAATACTTTTGCATCCTGCAATCATACCTTTGCCGGTACGTGTTCAGGTATATTTTAAAAGCTGGAAAGATATATTATAGCAATCATTAATTCATTATTAAAATGAGAGAATACAAGACCTACGTTTTTGATTTGGACGGTACGCTGCTAAATACCATCAATGATTTGGCGGCAAGTGTTAACTTCGCATTGAAAGAATATGGAATGTCGCAGCATACGGTTGATGAAGTGAGAAACTTCGTAGGTAATGGAGTGAAGAAACTTATGGAGCGGGCTGTTCCCGATGGACTCGACAACCCATTGTTCGAGGATGCTTATGCCACATTCAAAAAACATTACTTGGAGCATGGACTCGACACAACAAAGCCATATCCGGGTATCGTGGATCTTCTTCGCGAACTGAAAAAGAGAGGAAAGAATATTGCAGTGGTGAGCAATAAATTCTATGATGCCACAGGTGAACTCGTGCGGCATTTCTTTGGAGAATATGTTAAGGTGGCAATCGGTGAGAGGGAGAATATAAGAAAGAAGCCAGCTCCGGACACCGTGCTCGAAGCCTTCCGTCTGCTTGGTGTAGACAAAGAGGAAGCTGTATATATAGGTGACAGTGATGTTGATGTGAACACAGCAAAAAATGTCGGCATTCCATGCATCAGTGTTCTGTGGGGATTCCGTGACAAAGAATTCTTGATAGAGAATGGGGCTACGACATTTGTGGAAACTCCGCAGGAAATATTGTAGTTTCTCATTGACTTGTATTTGTCAACTGGTAGGCATTCTCTTCTTGGGCGATTCCTCTTGTGCGATTTGAGTGGCCGTCCGGCTTGACTTCAAATTTCTTTCAGTTCATCTACTTATATATAATAAAGGTGAAAAAAGTTTTAGTCATTTGGTGAAAAGACGATAATAGATTACTTTTGTCTGTATGAAAAAAATATTGTTTCTGATATTTTCCGCCATCCTTGCCTTGCCTTCGATAGTAATGGCTCAGGAGAATCTTGATGATATGAAGCAGGTGAAACCTAAGGATGTTTTGCAGGCAGATTCATTGGCAAGTCTTGAGATGAACAAAGACTGTATTCTCCCTCAATCGGTAGGGGCGCAGCCATACGCTCGCACAGAATATCTCGATAGAGGCAGACAGGATGCGGATACGTTGAATTTGCCGACTCTCAATATGAAAGGACAAGTGCCGCTCATGACTTATCCTTATGATGGGTGGTGGGGGTTCAACAACTGGACTCTCCATAAAGGTCTCAACGTGAATCTCGGTGCTTCCGTATTCGCAGCCTTTGGCAAAGGAGCCCCCAAGGGAGCAGGCTTCGCACAGGATTTGTCTATGATGTATGCTCTGCCGTTGACCAAACGGCTCACTCTTGCCATTGGCGGATGGGTGAGCAATGCATATTGGGCACACGACAGGTTTACAGATGCCGGTGTCAGCGCAGTTCTCGGATATAAATTTGATGAGCACTGGGAGGCATATGTCTATGGCAGAAAAAGCCTTGTAAACAAACCAATCCCATATCGCTTTTGTACGATGGACGACCTCGGTGACCGTATAGGCGCTGCCGTGAAGTATAATTTCAGTCCGAGTTTCAGCGTTCAGGTGTCTGTTTCTATGGGACAACGGGACTACAGAAATCCATATGGTGGAATGTTCGGTTCAGAACCGGATATGGGATTTGGAGGCATGAGGTGATTTGACTTGTAGTGTGTAGTTTACATTTTAGTGGATTTCACGTGTTTAATCGCAATTTTGTAAATGTGGCAAGGCCTGATTTCCTTTGCTAAAGCATTTTTTATAGTCAAAGTGTTTAAAATATTTTAAATACATCCTCTGTTCCTTTTGTTTCTAAACCATATTTCTTATATTTGCAAAAGAAAATTAAAAGAAGAACGAAATATTATATAGAAATTTATGTTTGAGAATCTAAGTGACAGACTTGAGCGTTCCTTCAAGATACTGAAAGGAGAGGGAAAGATTACAGAGATTAACGTTGCAGAAACGCTCAAAGATGTACGTAGGGCATTGACGGAAGCGGATGTCAATTATAAGGTTGCCAAGACTTTTGTTGACACCGTAAAGAAGAAGGCGATGGGTATGAATGTGCTCACTGCCGTAAAACCAGGACAACTTATGGTGAAGCTCGTTCACGACGAGCTCGCTGAACTTATGGGTGGTGATGCTGCCGAGCTGAAGCTTCAGGGCAGACCGTCAATCATCCTGATGTCTGGTCTCCAAGGTTCCGGTAAGACAACTTTCAGTGGAAAGCTTGCCAATATGCTCAAGAAGAAACAACACAAGAATCCGTTGCTCGTGGCGTGCGACGTTTATCGTCCTGCCGCTATTCAGCAGCTCAAGGTCGTTGCAGAGCAGATCGGTGTTCCTGTGTATTCAGAAGATGGAAACAAGAATGTCGTAGAGATTGCCAACAATGCCATAAAGGAGGCTAAGGCAAAGAGCTACGATGTCGTTATTATAGATACCGCCGGTCGTCTCGCCGTTGATGAAGAGATGATGGACGAGATAGAAAGACTGAAGAATGCCGTCAATCCCGACGAGACACTCTTCGTTGTTGACTCCATGACCGGTCAGGATGCCGTGAATACGGCAAAGACATTCAATGACCGTCTTGATTTTGACGGTGTCGTTCTGACAAAGCTCGATGGTGATACACGCGGTGGTGCGGCATTGAGTATCAGAACGGTTGTGACAAAGCCTATCAAGTTTGTCGGAACTGGTGAGAAGATGGAAGCAATCGATGTTTTCCATCCGTCACGTATGGCTGACCGTATCCTCGGAATGGGAGATATCGTCAGCTTGGTTGAGCGTGCTCAAGAGCAGTTTGATGAAGAGGAGGCAAAACGTCTGCAGAAGAAGATTCAGAAAAACAAGTTCGACTTCAACGATTTCCTCGGACAGATTCAGCAGATCAAGAAGATGGGTAATCTGAAAGACTTGGCTTCGATGATTCCGGGTGTGGGAAAAGCAATCAAGGATGTGGACATCGACGACAATGCTTTCAAGGGTATCGAGGCGATAATCCTCAGTATGACTCCAAAGGAGCGCACTAATCCGGAACTCCTGAATACGAGTCGCCGCCAGCGCATCGCCAAGGGATCCGGTACGAATATCCAGGACGTGAACCGTCTGATAAAGCAGTTCGACCAGACTCGCAAGATGATGAAGATGGTGACTGGCTCGAAGATGACACAGATGATGAACGCCATGAAGCACATGAAGGGCGGAATGCCAGGAATGCCGGGTGGTATGCCTAAGATGTGATAGGCAGGAGTTTTAATTAAGAAATTACAAAACTTACATATAAACAAGATATGCAGTTGATTGACGGAAAGGCTACAGCGGCGAAAATCAAGGAAGAGATTGCCGCTGAAGTGAAAGATATAATGGCAAAGGGAGGTAAACAGCCTCATCTTGCCGCTATTCTCGTGGGTCACGATGGCGGTAGCGAGACGTATGTAAAGAACAAGGTTCTCGCTTGTGAAGCTTGCGGATTCAAAAGTTCACTGATACGTTTCGAAGAGAATGTGAGCGAGGAGGAACTCCTTGATACAGTGAAGAAACTGAATGACGATGCTGATGTTGACGGTTTTATCGTTCAGCTCCCGCTCCCCAAGCATATTGATGAGCAGAAGGTAATCGAGGCTATCGACTATAGAAAAGATGTTGACGGATTCCATCCAGTCAATGTGGGTAGAATGGCGATAGGTCTGCCTTGCTTCATCTCAGCCACACCGCTCGGCATACTGACATTGCTTCAGCGTTATAATATCGAGACGTCTGGCAAGAAATGTGTTGTTCTCGGCAGAAGCAACATCGTAGGCAAGCCTATGGCACAGTTGATGATGCAGAAGCAGTATGGTGACTCCACGGTGACTGTATGTCACAGCCATTCCAAGACTCTCAAGGAGGAATGTCGCGAGGCTGACATCATAATTGCAGCCATCGGCAGACCGGACTTCGTTACTGCTGACATGGTGAAGGAGGGTGCCGTAGTAATCGATGTCGGTACCACACGTGTGCCGGACGCTACACGCAAGAGCGGATTCCGTCTTAATGGAGACGTGAAGTTCGATGAGGTCTCTCCAAAATGCTCTTTCATCACTCCTGTTCCTGGCGGAGTAGGACCGATGACTATCTGCTCGCTCATGAAAAACACTTTGGCGGCAGGTAAGAAGGAGTATTACAAATGATAATAAGACAGAACAAAATAATTCTATATCATGACGGCAGAAGAATTTTACATGGAAGGAAGGGAGTTTCAGCGTGCTGGAAACTGGCAGGAGGCTATCCGCTGCTATAATGAAGCGATAGCTCTAGATGCAGAATGCGCTGCCGTTGAGGCCAAGAGGATGGTTATGGACATCCTCAACTTCTACAACAAGGATATGTACAACCCATAAACATGATGTGGGTTTGTGCATTTTCTTGTGACTGACGAAAGAAAAATTTAGACTAAAAAGATTTTATAAGCTTAAGGCGATGGACATGAGGAGACGGGTTATCTCCTGTAGTCCTTAACTGTTACCCTTTAATTTAATTTAGAAAAGACATGGGCAAAATCAAAGGATCAATTGTAGTTAACACAGACCGCTGCAAAGGCTGCTCTCTGTGTGTTGTAGCTTGTCCTAAGGATGTCATCGCATTGTCTGACAAACATGTCAATGTGAACGGTTATCCTTATGCCGTGGCTGTACGCCCCGATGATTGTATCGGTTGTGCGTCGTGTGGTATCGTATGTCCTGATGGATGTATCAGTGTTTACAAAAAACGTATGGAGGATTAAGCAATGGCAGAAAAAGAAATTCTTTTAATGAAAGGAAATGAGGCTATCGCTCACGCAGCAATCCGTTGCGGATGTGATGCTTATTTCGGTTATCCTATCACACCTCAGAGTGAGGTGATCGAGACTCTTGCAGAGCTCAAGCCATGGGAGACAACTGGTATGGTAGTTCTCCAGGCTGAGAGTGAGGTGGCATCCATCAACATGGTTTATGGAGCGGCAGGTGCAGGTAAGAAGGTATTCACTTCTTCATCAAGCCCTGGTGTAGCCCTTATGCAGGAGGGAATCTCTTATATGGCAGGTGCTGAGCTTCCAGGTGTATTCATCAACGTGCAGCGTGGTGGTCCTGGTCTGGGAACTATCCAGCCTTCACAGAGTGACTATTTCCAGTCTACTCGTGGTGGTGGTAATGGTGACTATTATGTTATCGTTCTCGCTCCATCTTCAGTTCAGGAGATGGCAGACTTCATGGATCTCGCTTTCACACTTGCATTTAAGTATCGCATGCCAGCGATGATTCTTAGCGACGGTGTTATCGGTCAGATGATGGAGAAGGTGGTATTGCCACCAGTTAAGCCACGTCGTACCGAGGAGGAAATCAAGAAAGAATGTCCTTGGGCTACATTCGGTCGCACACCAGACCGTAAGCCAAACATCATCACTTCTCTTGAGTTGCAGCCAGAGGTCATGGAAATCCGTAACCAGAAGCTTCTCAAGAAGTATGAGCTGGTAAAGGAGAATGAGGTTAGATATGAGACTTCACAGTGTGAGGATGCTGACTATCTGTTTGTTGCATTCGGTAGTGCAGCCCGTATCTCAGAGAAGGCAATGGAGCTCGCTCGCGAGGCTGGCTTGAAGGTCGGACTCTTCCGTCCTATCACATTGTGGCCTTTCCCGGAGAAGCAGCTTGAGGCTCTTGCTAAGGGCAAGAAGGGTGTTCTCTCTGTTGAGATCAACGCCGGCCAGATGGTAGAGGATGTACGTCTCGCTACCCACGGCACTGTGCCAGTAGAGCATTTCGGCCGTCTTGGTGGTATCGTTCCAGATCCAGAGGAGATTGTAAACTCTCTGAAAGAGAATATCAAGAGCGGAAGATTTAATGGCTAATCTTTAATTTTGAAACAGCATGAAAGAAGATATAATTGCACCAGAGAATCTGGTATATGAAAAACCGTCGTTGATGAACGACACTCCTATGCACTACTGCCCAGGTTGCTCTCATGGAGTTGTTCATAAGCTCGTTGCAGAGGTTATCGAAGAGATGGGCATGCAGGACAAGGCTGTAGGTGTAAGCCCGGTAGGTTGCTCTGTATTCGCATATCGTTATATTGACATCGACTGGTCTGAGGCTGCTCACGGACGTGCTCCTGCAGTTGCTACTGGTATCAAGCGTTGCTGGCCAGACCGTCTCGTGTTCACATATCAGGGTGATGGTGACTTGGCTTGTATTGGTACAGCTGAGACAATCCACGCACTGAACCGTGGTGAGAACATCACTATCATCTTCATCAACAATGCCATTTATGGTATGACTGGTGGTCAGATGGCTCCTACTACATTGCTCGGACAGAAGACTGTAACTTGTCCTTATGGCCGTACACCGGAGCTTCACGGATACCCATTGAAGATGACAGAAATCGCTGCCACACTTCAGGGTACATGCTATGTTACACGCCAGAGCGTTGACACAGTAGCAGCTATCCGTTCAGCAAAGAAGGCTATCCGCAAGGCTTTCGAGGCTTCTATGCAGGGCAAGGGCTCAAGCCTCGTAGAGATTACAAGTACATGTAACAGTGGTTGGAAACTCTCTCCTGTAAAGGCAAACGAGTGGTTGCGTGAGAAAATGTTCGAATTCTATCCGAAAGGAGACCTTAAAAATACTATAGACGAATGAAAAAAGAAATAATCATATCAGGATTTGGTGGTCAGGGCGTTCTTTCCATGGGTAAGATCTTAGCTTACTCTGGTCTTATGGAAGACAAGGAAGTAACATGGATGCCAGCTTACGGACCAGAGCAGCGTGGTGGTACTGCCAACGTTACTGTAATCGTAAGCGATGAGCGTATTTCATCACCAGTGCTCAGCAAGTTTGACATTGCTATTGTACTCAACCAGCCATCACTCGACAAGTTCGAGTCTCGCGTTAAGCCAGGTGGTATCCTCATCTACGAGGGAAATGGTATCATCACCCCCCCAACCCGCACCGACATTGACATCTATCGCATCGATGCTATGGACAAGGCTGCAGAGCTCAAGAATACCAAGGTGTTTAATATGATCGTACTTGGTGGTATGCTCAAGGTTTCTCCTGTGGTTAGTGAGAATGGTGTTGAGAAGGCTCTATTCAAGACTCTTCCTGAGCGTCACCACAAGTTGATTCCTCTGAACATGGAGGCTATCAAGATTGGTGGAGACATCATGCAGAAGCAGTAATATTTCAACTTCTTATATAACAAAATGGGGGTATGTCGTATTTGGCATACCCTCATTTTGTAGTATTTTGAGTTTGCTTGGCTTTTCGTCAAGTAATACTGCTTGTTTGGTTGCTATAGAATATTTGTTTTCTTCTTCCTTAAGCTATACTTTCCGTGCTTGTCAAACACGAGCCAGTATAGCACAGGCAGGATTGTGGCTATGAGAACCATCGAGATTAGTGTGCCGAAGAATATCACAGCACCCATTGGCGACCATAACGTGTTGTTTTCCAACATCATCGGCAATACGCCCACTGAGGCTGCTGCTGATGTGAGGAAGATAGGGCGCATGCGTCGCTCGCCGGCTTGGAAGGCGGCATCGCGTATTGACAGTCCCTTGTCGCGCCGGAGTTCCTCGGCATAGTCGAGCATGATGATACCGTTGCGCACAAGTATTCCCATCAGACTGACAACACCCAATACACATGTCAGGCTGACGTCATATCCCGTGATGAAGAGTCCTATGGCTGCTCCGAAGATGCAGAGCGACATTGAAGAGAGATTTACCAATGCCAGACTGATGCGTTTGAAATGGAAGAGGAGAATGAAGAATATCACCAGTATCGCAACCATCACTCCCGATATCACTTGCGGCATGGTTTCAGCATCTTTTTCCGACATACCTCCTACTTCCCATGTGAGATCCGGGTCGAGTGAGAGTCCGGCAACCTTTGTCTTTAGCTCTTCAGACAGCTTGTTGGCGTTATATCCTCGTAATGGTTCGCCCACGATAGATATTGTGCGGACACCATTACGGCGTATTATGCTGCCGTCATGCCAGTCAGGTGAAATCTTTGCCAACTGCCGTAGCGGTACGCTGGCTGTTCCACCCATTACGGGGATGTATTCATTTGCCAAATCACTGTCGTTTTCCGATTTCAGAACCATTTTCACCGGGTAATCGCCTTCCCAGAGAGTAGACATCGGTAAACCGCTGCCGAAATGAATTGCCAGGTCAGCAGAGAGGATAGTCTTGTTCACACCCAGTCTGTTTGCCTCTGTAGCATCCGGTGTAACCCTTATTCCAGGCTGCGGTTCCTCGTAATTTGTTCGTATCAGGTTTATTCCCTCCACCTCATGCATGCAGGCGGCAATCTGTTTGGCAGCCTTTTTCAGGTCGCTGATACTGTCGCCGCTCACTCTTATCTCGATTGGATATGAAGCGGAGTTATAGTCCATCTGCTTGAAGCGGATATAGCAATCCGGGAAATAGTTGGAATAATGGTCGGCATACTTGTTGAGCACCTCCTCCGTAGCATCATTGCTCACGGTATTTACAATGAACTGTGCGAAGTTTGGCCCGCCAATCTGTGGAGCGTATGTAGTGTGGAAACGTGGTGATCCTTGTCCGATAAACATCGTTACGGCAGTCACTTTAGGGTCTCGTTTCAGAATATTAGCCATGGAGTCGGCTATAATGGATGTCTTTTCAGCTGTCGTACCGTTGGGAAGATAGAATTCCACGGCAAACTGGTTGCGCTCTGCGATAGGCATCATTCGCTGTGGCAGTTTCACGAATATCATGGCTCCAGTGGCAACCAGAGCGGCTCCTATGACAAGCGTGGTGCGTGGAAAGGCAAAACAGCGGTCTAACAACCACGTATATCCCGTCTGCAGATAGTCAAGAGGTTTCTTCTTTGCGTTAGGTTTCGGTGTGCTGGATATGCCTTGGTGTATCACGATATATTGCAGATAAGGAGTCAGGAGCAGTGATACTGTCAGCGAAATGCTCAAGATGATGAACATCGCCCATGGGAACGACTGCACGAAATCGCCCATATCACCGTGCATGGTGAACAGAAACGGGAAAAAGGTCAGTGAGATGCTCAGTGTGGCAGATAGCACCGACATGAAGAATTCTCTCGGGGCTGCTATGGCAGCATGCCATCGAGACATGCCGTGTCCCAGTTTTTCCATGTAGTTGTCAATAATCACTACGGAGTCGTCTACTACCATTCCCAATGTCACTATGAGTGCTGCCAGTGTCACAGTGTTCAGTTCCATGCCGAAGAGATAGAAAATGCCGATTGACGAGAATATGGTAATTGGAATGCTGAGGGCAGAAACCTCAGCCACGCGTCTTGGCATCAGCAGGATGACCACAATGATGACCGAAATGACCGAGATGAGCAGTTCCTGCAGAAAGTTCATCACCGATTCGTTCACCACTTTGCTTTGGTCGGTGATGGTGGCGATATGCACATCCTTTGGCAAGGTCTCCTCAAACTCGTCCAATGCCTTGTGGACATCATTTCCCATCTTCACGATATCGTTTCCTGGTCGCATCTCGATAGACAGAAGCACACATTTGTTGCCATTGCTCTTGATGTATTTCTCCTGTTTCGGGTATTCCCTCGTTGTGCGTGCAATGTCTTTGAGTCTCACGATGTTGCCTTTCGGGTCGGAATATACAATCTGCTCCGCCACATCACGCTCGTTGTTGTAGGAGTCGGTGATATGGATAGGCAGAGTTAGATTGCCCATGTCCAGACTTCCGCTTATAGTGGTGAATCCCTGAAGCGCCAGTTCGTTGAGTATCTTGAAGGGTCCGATGCCATATTTCGACAGCTTGTTCTGGTCCAGATAAATGCTTATCTGTTCGTTCTGCAAACCGTATGTCCGGAGGTTGGATATGGCGTCGATGCGTCGGAGCCTGTCTTTCAGGTTGTCTATATAGGTGTTTAGTTCCCGGTAAGTCTTTTGTTTGCTTTCAATCGTTATGAGCAAAGCCGATGTCTCGGCAATATCGTCTACCGCCTGCAATGCGATTACTCCAGAAGGCAGTGAAGACTTGAATGCCTGCAGTCCATGTTTGAACTTGCTCCAGAAAGCATCTTTGTCTTCCACATAGTCGTTCAGTTCCATGAATGCAATCAGCATGCCGTCTTTGCTCTGTGTGTATGTCTTCTTTTTATTCACCTCTTTATATCCGAAGATGAAATTCTCCAGAGGTTTCGCCACCCGTTCTTCCACCTCTGCCGATGTGGCACCCGGATATACTGCTACGCATGCACCTTGGCGTACCGTGAACTGCGGCATCTCCTGCTTCGGCATCGTGGCGAGTCCCAGTATTCCAAGGAGCACGAGCATTCCCATAAGCAATATCACGATATTGTGGTTACACATCGCAGCCTCTATGAATGACCGTTTTATCACCCGGTTAGGTTTCCTCGTGAGGCGCGCTTTGATGTGTTCCCGAAGGGCAGTGTCCTTCTTCTTCGCCTTTTTGTCCATGTCCATGTTATTTCCTTTCCGTCATTATCTGTCCATACCCTTGCCGGTGTCCACTCTCATTCCCTCAGACACCTTCTGCTGGCCGTTTACTATAACTTGGTCGCCTGGTTTCAGTCCAGACAGGATTATAATCCCGTCCCCTTCGAAGTCGCCGGTCTCCACACGCTGCTGATGCGCCTTCCCGTCTACTACAGTCCAAACGAATCTAGAATTGTCCACATCCAGTTCTATGCTTTGTGGTGGCACGATGATATGCGCCTGTTCTTTTGTTGCGCCGCCCGTAACGTTGGCGTTGCACACCATGCCGGGGAGAAGACGCCCATGAGTGTTGGCGATACCCACTTTTATGTCATAAGTATGTGATATGGGATTGGCGTCGATGCCCTTTTCCGAAACCGTTCCATAGAATACAGCATTGTCAAGTGCAGCAACCGTCAGTTTCACCTTGTCGCCGATGCGTAGATGTGATATCTCGCTTTCTGGAACAGAAACCTTCGCGTTTACCTGTTCCACATCAGCCAACTTCAGTACGGGTTGTCCTGGCAGGACGTACGTTCCCAAATCCGCATTCTTTGAGGCTATCACTCCGGCAAAAGGAGCCGTGAGCGTGGTGTGCGACAGTTGTTGGCGGGCTATGCTCTCTGCCGCTTTCGCCTGTTCCAGTTTGCTTTCAATATCCACCCATTGCAGTTCGGAAATCGTTCCTGCCTTATGCAGGGGCAGAAATCTCCTATATGCGTCTTCCGCCTGCTTCAGAGCAGTCATCGTACTTTTGTGAGCCTCCCTCACTGTGGTCGGGTTTATGGTGGCGAGCACTTGTCCTTTGCTCACTCTGTCTCCCTCATCCACTCTTATGGAAGTGATGTTGCCGGCAATCTCGAAACTTAGTGTTGACCCTATTTTTTCTTCTATAGTCCCGACATAATCTTTAGTTTCTCCAAGCGCTGTACTGCCCACGGTGATAGTCTCCGTTTTGATTGTCTTCTGCTCCTTCTTCTTCGCTTGTTTTGAGCATCCTGTCAGTAGTAATCCGCCGACAATAAATGCCACAAGCCATCCTGTAACTGTATTTTTCCTTTTCATCTCAATGTCAAATTTATACCTCAAATAATTATATGATGTTCAATAATGCAAAGGTATGTCTTTTATGCGGAAGCAAAATGCCGTGCTGGGATAAAAAATGTAAAAAGGGAAACGAAAGACGTGGTTTCCGTCACCAAATCCGGCAGCAGTCCCCGATTTGGTTTTAACCCAAATCGGTCATTAGCCCGTTTAATGTATAATTTTAATAACTGCTTGCAGTCTTTTGCTTTTTATAAGGCGTCTTTTGCTTGTTTTTAATTCGCAATAGCCCGCTATTACTCATTAAAAGCCAAACAAAATCCACTCTTCTAAAAAACAAAATCCAGGCAAGCCCTAATGACCGATTTGGGTTTAATAATTATTGTGGAGATTATAAAACAAAAAGAGGCATTTACTTTCGTAAACACCTCTTGATGAAATCTAATTCTTAGTGACTCCGACAGGATTCAAACCTGTAACCTTCTGATCCGTAGTCAGATGCTCTATTCAGTTGAGCTACGGAGCCATATTTCTGAATTGCGAGTGCAAAGGTAGGGATTTATTTTTAATCTGCAAAATATCCGTGGACTTTTTTTGAAAATCACTTGATTTTTGATTTCTATTTTACATATTCCGCTCTATCTTGTCAGAAATATACTTTTTTGTGATGAAGAAATATGACAATGCTGCAATAATGCTGCTTGTCAACAGGATGTAGTAAATATTGTCTGTTGTAAATTCGCAGACAGGGTTTTGTGGGGCTGCGGTCATCAAGCTTGTGAATAATCCGATGCTTATTCCCAATTCCAGAGTCAGGAAATATGTGCTCAAGGCAGAGCCGCGCTGACAATGGTCTGCTGTCTCGATGAAGCATGAATGATGTACAGACATCAGTATCGTTGCCGCCGCTCCTGATGCCACCATACAGATGAGATGCAGAAAGGGATTTACTGTCAATGCCCTTATTGCCAGAATCAGCGATGCCGCAAGCAGCGCATAGCCTATGGCTGGCAGCATTGTAGTGGTGTGATTTCCGCCACAGAGAGTGAATTTGCATTTCGTGGCCTGTGATTTGCGGAAGAAGATGATGTATATTGCCAATATTGCCAGCAGAATACCAGCCAATATGCCGGCAAACTCTTTCATTTGTCTTATGCAGATGATCACGGTTCCTATTACTATGCCGATGGCGATGTTCGGGATAATGATCGGCAGACTTGACACCACGAAGAAACGGTCGCATGACATTCTCTTCAGGGTTTCTTCCGGGGCCTTGAACGGGAACTTGATGCTCGACATTATATATATCGCTATGAAACAAGATGCCATGGCGGTATACAGCACATTCTGTATGTTGGATTCTATTACCATCAGCAGTCCGATTGATCCTCCGGCAGGAATTGCCGCCAGATGCGTCCATGCCATGATGGTGTTTGCTTTTGTGCGGTGGTCAGAGTCGCAGCAGTCTATTGTCAGCGTGCTGCTGAGAATCATCAGCGACAAACCGAAGAAAGCCCCCATCAACCCCCTTGTCGCGAGGAGGAAGACGGGACTTTCCTGTATTATTCCTTTGAGCAGGAATTCATCCATCAGATACGTCGTTGCCAGAATTGTCAGCGCCATACATGCCGTTGACAATATGCAGACTTTGTTGCGTCTGTATCTCTGGATGAGATATGAACAGAATAAGCCAAAGGCGAATACCGATACTCCCGGCATTCCTGTCCATGATGCTATCTGTGTCTGTGATAGTTCCAGGACAGAAGACAGAATCTCCGGCATTGTCGGAATCAGCATATACATTGCCGCGGCAATGAAAAATGTAGAAGTAGTCAGTTTCCAGAAGTCAGTATGCATTTGGCGTTGTTTTAGTTAATATCAATACGATTCCTCGCTGTTGGGGAAATCGCTGCTCTTCACATCTCTTATGTAGTTGCCTATGGCGTCGGTCATGACAGTGTTGAGGTCGGCATATCTGCGCAGGAATTTAGGACTGAATCCCTTTGTCATTCCGAGCATGTCGTCCACCACGAGAATCTGTCCGTCGGTTCCGTTTCCGGCTCCGATACCGATTGTAGGGATGGTCAGTTCCTTGCTCACCTTTGTGGCAAGACTTGCCGGCACCTTCTCGAATACCACAGAGAAGCATCCTGCTTCCTGGAGCAGCAAAGCGTCAGAAGCGAGTTTCTCAGCCTCAGCCTCCTCTTTTGCGCGCACGGCATAAGTACCGAATTTGTTGATGCTCTGCGGAGTCAGTCCGAGGTGTGCCATAACAGGGATGCCGGCATCCAATATACCCTTCACGGTATCAATGATTTCCACTCCGCCCTCAAGTTTCAGAGCGTCGCATCCGCTTTCCTTCATTATCTTGATGGCGTTTTTCACGCCCTCTTTTCTGTCCACCTGATAGCTTCCGAACGGCATGTCGCATACCACGAGAGCTCTTTTTGCTGCTCTTGCCACGGCACTTGCGTGATAGATCATCTGGTCTATCGTAATAGGTAGGGTAGTGCTGTTGCCCACCATCACGTTAGAGGCAGAGTCGCCTATCAGAATACCGTCGATACCGGCACCGTCAACGATACCAGCTGTGGTAAAGTCGTATGACGTCAACATTGAGATTTTCTCTCCACGCTCCTTCATTTCGATGAAACGATGGGTCGTAACCTTTCGGTTGTCGCTTACTAAATAACCTGACATTTTCTTTTCTTGTTTTTTATTTCTTTAATTGGTTTATACTCATTATTATGTTCATCAGGCATCATTGTCCCAATGATCTCATTATTTCCTCGTAACTCAAGCCAACGTAGTCGTCAACAACGGTGTCTGAGTATGGTTCTATTGCCTCATGGGAGTTTGTCGTTGCAAATCCCACTACGAACATTTTTGCAGCCCTTCCTGATTTCAGTCCGTTGAAGCTGTCCTCCAGAACCACGCATTCGTCAGAAGTCAGTCCAAAACGCTTTGCGGCTTTCAGATAGCAGTCTGGCGACGGTTTGCTCTCGTCGAAGTCTTCCGAAGTGAGAATCTCGTCGAAATACCCCTTGAACTCCGGGTGCTTGGCATACACGTTCTTCATCTTCATCACGTTGGAACTTGTCACGACGGCAGTCTTTACGCCGTTCTTGCGTATGTTCTTTACGAAATCCTCAAAGCCTCTGACGTATTCAAACTTCATCTCGTCTTCAAACCTGTCGAGCCTTCTTGTTATCTCCTCCTGCACCGATTGGTCAGGGAAGTATTTGTCGTATATCTCCACAAGGGTCTGCCCCTTGATGAGCTTTTCCATCTCGTGGCTTTCTGGATAGTATTCCTTGAATTGGTTGCCCCAGAATATCGTGTATTGCGGTTCGGTGTCGAACACCACGCCGTCAAGGTCGAACAGGGCACCTCTGAACTGTCTTTTATTCATTATTTTTCGATTCATTTTTCTTATAAGTCTGCAAAAGTACTAAAAAATATATTAACACTTGAATTTTGTACGTATAAAATCGCTTTTGTAGGTTTTTCCTTAACTTCCAATGATCATTGTTACGTTAATTGCATCAAATTTCAATTACTTGCAGTCGTATTTTTGCCAGTCGTCTCTACCTTGTCTTTATTCCGGAAACAGTTAACTTTCATTTGTCAATCGAACTGTGAATGAGTGTACTAAATAACACATCAGGTGTTGACTATTTGTAAATTGCAAAATATTGCGGTATGTTCCAAAATTCGCATTTATTATACATAAAGTCGGAAATCTGCACAAACGACAAAAAAATGTGTAGTTAGGCTTTGTTTCAAAAGTCCTTTGATGTATTTTTGCACAAAAATTATAAGTTTATGCAGTTACTTAAAAATTTTAACACCTTAATTAATCGTTTGCAGTCATTGGAAAACAGAAAAAAAGTAGTACTTGTTTGCCCAAATGACTCACATACTGAATACGTGATTAACCGCGCCTTGGAAGAAGGTTTCGTTGATTTCACCCTCGTGCTTGGAGGTACGAGAGCACCGTTCATCGACCGCTTCCTTGCAGACTATCCTGATCATGTTACCGTTCATGAGACAGCCACACCTGACGATGCCGCAGCCTATGCCGTGAAGCTCGTTCACGATGGTGGAGCTGATGTTCTTATGAAGGGTACCCTCAATACCGACAATCTCCTGCGCGCTGTGCTCAACAAGGAATATGGTCTTCTGGAGAAGGGCCATGTGATGACACACGTGACAGTTGTAGAGATACCATCATACGACAAGCTTCTCGTTTTCTCAGATGCTGCCGTTTGCCCACGTCCAACCGACGAGCAGTTCAAGGCTATCCTTGGTTATGTTCTCGGAGTTTGCCGCAGTCTCGGTGCCGAAAGCCCGAAGGTTGCCCTTATCCATTGCACAGAGAAGGTGAGCGAGAAGTTCCCACACACATTGAGCTATGAGTCAATGAAGGAGATGGCACGCAATGGCGAGTATGGCGACTGCTGTGTTGATGGTCCTATGGATGTCAAGACAGCCTGCGATTCAGACAGTGGTGCAATCAAGGGCATCAGCTCTCCTGTAGTAGGTAATGCCGACGCTCTGATTTTCCCGAACATCGAGTCCGGAAATGTATTCTACAAGACTCTCACCTTGTTTGCCAAGGCAGAGACAGCCGGAATGCTTTGCGGAACAACCGCTCCTATCGTAGTGGCTTCAAGAGCCGACAGCGGAGAGTCTAAGTTCAACAGCCTTGCCCTTGCTTGTTTGGCAGACAAGGTTAACAAGTAATCAATATAACAAAACTATACAATATTAACTTAATGAAAATACTTGCTATCAACCCAGGTTCCACTTCTACCAAGTTGGCTATTTATGAAGATGGAAAACAGGTTTGGGCCGGTGGTGCCCATCACGACCTCAATGAAATCGCTCATTTCCATCAGACGATAGTTCAGTATGAGTATCGTAAGGAGTTCATCGTGAAGCGTCTGAAAGACGAGGGTATCGCTATGGATTTCGATGCTGTTATGGGTCGTGGCGGTCTGCTTTGCCCACTCAAGGGTGGAGTTTATGCTGTCAACGAGAAGATGAAGCACGACCTGCTTCATACCAAGCACGACCATGTGTGCAACCTCGGAGCTATCATTGCCGACGAGATTGCCAAGGAGTGTGGTTGTCCTGCTTTCATCGCAGACCCTGTTGTAGTAGACGAGTTCCAGTTGAAGGCCCGCGTTTCCGGTGTTCCTGGCATCAAGCGTGAGTCAATCTTCCATGCTCTCAACCAGAAGGCTGTTGCCCGCCGTTACGCCAAGTCTATCGGCAAGAAATACGAAGAGCTCAATCTTATCGTTGTCCACTTGGGAGGTGGTATCTCAGTAGGTGCCCATCGCAAGGGACTCGTGATTGATGTCAACAACGCCCTCAACGGTGAAGGTCCTATCTCTCCGGAGCGTGCCGGAACAGTTCCTTCAGAGGCATTGGCTACTTTGTGCTTCAGCGGCAAATATACCCTCAATGAAGTTAAGAAGATGCTCCATGGCAAGGCTGGTCTTGCAGCATATCTTGGTACATCAGATATGATTACCATCGAAGAGAAGGCTATTGAAGGCAAGGAGCCATACAAGACTCTCGTTGCAGCTATGGATTATACCGTGGCAAAGGAGATCGGAGCGATGTTCGTTGCCTTGAAGGGACAATGCGACGCCATTATCCTTACAGGTGGTATAGCATACAGCGATTATTGCGTTGCCGACATCAAGGAGCAGATAGAATATCTTTGTAAGGTAGTCGTTTTGCCGGGAGAGAACGAGATGGAGTCGTTGGCAGAGAATGCTTTCGGAGCATTGACCGGCGAACTTCCTGTTCTGACCTACACAGGCGTTTCTTGCGCAGAGGAGATTCCTGGTATGGCTGAGGCTTAACTGGAGTTTCTTTTCCGTAGATTTTTCATATATTCCGAAATCGGTAATTAAGGCTTGCCGGATTCAGGTACTGAGGATAATGCAAGGTTGATTATTTACAGATTTAGGATAAAAAAATAAAAACAGCTTTCTTCACAGAGAGCTGTTTTTTGATTCAATAGGTATTAGCTTCTAAGGTAAAAAGATTGTATTCAGGATAACTGTTGCAAATTTATAGCGTTTTGGGCTTGTAACAAAATAAATTTATATGTTACATAGCAGGTTTTTGCTGTTTCTTGCCGTTTTAACTTACTTTTTGTAAGCATTATGGATTTTCTTTGTCTTAGAGCCTGTCTGAGCCATGTGAAACATCGGTTTGATGCATGTCAAGATGAAAAACGCAACTCAAACGTTATTGCCTGAGTTGCGTTATTCATTGTCAGTTGAGATGAGGCTTATAATTCTATGCCTATCTTTCTCATTACTTCCTGCTCCTTCTGTCCGTAGCTGGTCAGAGCCTGGAAACCAAGAGAGCTGCGTTTCAGGTTGTGCAGGCGATGCAGTTCTTCGTGATACTCTTTGGCAATGATCTCACAGAAGAATATTTTGGAGAATCCAACGTCAGTAAGCGTGTTGCCGGCAGAAAGCATCTTTCCCTCTTCTATGTTTGAAACATCGTCAAGACGGAGGAACTGTTTCCCCTTGTCATCCTCGTATGCTGTAAGCAGAGCGTCATCCTTACGGGCAGGACAGATGAAGATTGGTTTGCTCTGTGCATACATCTTGTATGAACTGCCTCTGCTCTTGTCTGTCAGCTGGTCCATAGGAATCCTGTTTACCTTGCCGTCTTCATATACGACAATCAGACTGCCCTCAAGTTCATCGTCATGAATGGCGAGCGTCAGGATGCCGTCCTCCCATTCCACTTCGTCCAGCATGCACCAGTTTCCGATTGATTGTATGCGCAGATAGCAGGAAGTGTCAATGCCATAGCCGTCAACCCAGTTTTCTGTGATGTTGCTTCTCAGTTCACTTGTGCCGATTATGTCGTCAGGCAATGCCTTTGTCTTGATTTTGACCGTCTGCTCCTTCTTTTCCTCCTGCTCGGCAGTTTCCTGAACATCGTCTTCTTCTTCCGGTTCCGACACTCTTGTGTCGTATTGGGCGAAGTTTCGTTCTTTCATGATGTCTATCAGTTGCGACTGGTCGATGAGATGTGTTGAAGACCCTTCCCGCAGATAGAAATTGTTGTCGAGCCGCAAAGGAATCGGAGTCTTGCTTGCAGCCACCTTGATGGCATATATCCAGTGCTTGCCTGCCTCAGGATGCTCAATGACGACAGAGGCGTTTACCGAATCGCCGAGAGAAGTGCGAATCTGGTTTCTGACATAGAGGTCGAACTTGTCTTTGCTATCTTCAAAGAATTCCAGGTCGTCGGCAAGACCCTTGGCGGTGCCTGTGTCGTAGACACCGAGATAGAGGGTTCCACCGTATGCGTTTACCATGCCGCAGATCACCTTCATGATGTTGAACGTCTGTTGCTTGATATCCGCACGCATATTGTTGTTTGGAGGGAACACGATTGATGTCTTGAACTCTGTGGTCTGGTTCTCTTCTCCGAACGAGTAGATTTGCGGAAGTTCTACGTTCACGTTCAGAACGCCCCTTATCTTGTTTATGATTGCCTTCTGGTGCTCCTGCAGTCCAAAGCCTTCCGCCATGTTGTATGACAGCATCAGACGTGAAAGTTTGCTGAGAATGTTGTCAGGTTCGTTGTCGTTCACCATGCTCCACAGATACGGGTTCTTGTCTTGCTGTCCGAAGCAGTTCACGATTCTCATTTCCGAGAGGCGCTGCTTGAGGATAGGGAACTTTTCAACGATGTCGCCGTAGTCATTGCCCAATGCTTCAAGTTCCTCGTCGTTTATCTTGCCATTCTCGCCATAGTCTTCCAGTATGCTGAGGAAGTGCTGCCTTTGTTCCAGATATTGCATCATCGCCTTGTCGTCGATCATCTTTGACAGGATGTGGGCTATCGACAGGAACGCATAGGCACGGATATTGTCGGTTTCCAACACCGCCTTATGGTCGAAGATGTTGATGATTTCTTTCATGTAGTCCAGTTCGAAGATGTCTTCAGATGCCGCCATCGCTTCTTCTTCCAGTTCTTCCTCAGTTTCCTCGTATAGCTCATCCTTGTACTCATGAAGCACGCTTTCTGCTGCCTCTTTGATGACAACCGCCTTTTCTCCAATACCGGTTATTTCTCCCTGTATTGCGTTTGGACGGGAAGCGTCAGTCACACGAACACTTACCGTGTCGCCGATGTTTAACTGGGCGAACTCATCAGAGGGATGTATGAAGATGCCATAGCCGTATTCTGTAACACCACAGAAGATATCATTCTTTGGATCGTAGTAGAATATGGTGCAGTCGGACTCTTCGCCGAAACTAACCTGATCTTTGATTAGCCCGTCAATGAATGACACGGCGTCAAACATATAGGTGCGCACCTCGTCGTTTGGGCTGCCAACGGAATTCACCCTTGCCTTGAACAGGATAGGCTTGCCGTCGATGTAGAAAGAATCGATGTCCAGTTGTGGGTCGTAATGGAACAGACCTATAGAGCCTCCTTTCTGGTATGTGTCAATCCAGCCCTCGCCCTCATATTGGTCATCCTCAATTCTGCAGTAAAACCTGTTTTGGTGGTACTCGTCCTTCCAGAGCACTCTGATGGTGACAGTTGTGCCCACCTCTGGGGCAATCTTGCGTTGGGGGTGTATGGATGGCGTCTTCTTCTCCTCAAAAAGGGCGTTTTCAACTTTCTTCCAATAGTCTTTCCACATTCTTACCTTTGCCTTCTTTCCGATAGAGTATTTTCCGGGTTGGTCAAGGAATATCTGCAGGTTGAACCATCCAGGGAAATCCTGCGGGAGTATGTTCTTCTCTTTTGAGGCAGAAGAAGACCTCGCTATTGTTATGCTGTCGGCACTTACGGTGAAGCGCACGTTGTGAGCCTCGTATGAGCGTGTGAGGAAGGTAGTGCTGCTTTCCTTGGTTGCCGCCATCTGGTATGCCAGAAGTTCCGTCTGTCTGAAATCCCTGCCCCATGAGAAGTCTTTCATCTTGTCTTCAGACACCACAAGGGTGGTGAAAGCCCTGTCTGCAAGCTGTTCGGCGAGGTTGTGGGTGTGGTCGTTGTCGCCAAGCACATTTCTGCTCCTTGTGAATGACAGATAGTGGAACAGCAGCGAACGGTATAATGCCACGTTTATGTCCTTGCCGTTGGTCATCAGGAGCAGATAGCATATAGAACGCACCATGCGGCTCAGTAGCAAGTTGTTCTGCTCGTTGTCGATTACTGCCTCGCGGTTTGTCTTCTCCATATTAGACATGACATAGAACTGAAGGAAGCTGGAGAAGGCATCGTTGAATGATGCCGTTTTCCATTCTTTTGCCTTTTCTGCGAGCAGGTCAAGGATGGCGTCGATCTTCTCTTCCAGAAGTTCCGGTTGGAGTGAGAACATGGCAATCAGCAGCCGCATCCTTTTGTGTGGGTGGTAAATATATCCTGAATTGCGGATTTTCCTGAGTATCAGGTCTGTCTCTTCGCTGCATTTCTTTTCGCCGATAAACGAAAGGCATTCAAGATAAGTTTCAGACATCGTCACCCTGTCGGCAATCCATGTCTGGAAATTTTCCCTGTCCGACTCGTTGAACTGATGCAGATAATCGGAATCTTCAAGCAGATAAAGGCAAATTCTGTGGTAGCATGAGAGTAGAATTTCTTTGTTTTTATTTGAAAGGTTCGGCCATTGTTCCACTTCCACGATGGCTGTTATCGCCTTTATCACCCATTCCGGATTGCCTTGTTCATAATATTCCCTTGCCTCTTCAAATCCGGGATTGGTCGCAAAACTGTACAGGATAAACCTTTGATACCTTTCTTCGATGCCGCTTTTCCTCAGCAGTTCCTTGGGGCTTATGCAGTTTACAATAACGTCCTTTTTCGTGTTTTCAAGTATCAGAATCATCTTGTTCAGGCTTGGCCTTGACACCATACATCTGATTTTCTGGTTTGGCACTAAGAATGTGTTCTTTTCACATTTTATTCTGAAGGGCACACCATTGTAATCCCTTATGTCATAATACCTGAACTCGTTATTCGGATTATAGGCTTCCTTGTTTACAATGAATGGGTAAACCTTTCCAGATATATAAATGTCTTCGAACATCCGGGCGAAGTTCTGCACGAATACGATGTTGTCGCCGTGTATGTCTTTAACCATACATGGCAATTCCTCCATTTGCAATACTTTTTTGTCGGATTTCTGGAAATCGAACATTCGGATTGCATACTCCCTGTTGTTGGCGTTTACGATGAAGAAAGTGTTGTTGCCTTCTTCCCTTAAGGCTTTGATGGGCAGCGTGTAGAATTTGCCCTTTTGAAATGTCTGAACTGTCATTGTTGTTTGATTTAATGGTTATTGCTTATTATTGAAATTTTAGGTTGTGCTCCAATCTCGATGAAGCTAAAATCCGCTTTCCTTGTCTCGGGATTTGGGACAATGCAAATTTACGGATTTTATCATTAACTTGGTTCGGTTGCGGAAGAAAAAATACTGATGAGGTCTTGACGTGTTTCCTTTAAGCGGTCATTTCAATTGTTTATTTTGTTGCATCATACATAGACAAGTAAGCGGAGGATGGGGTGATGTGGAGTCACCTCATCCTTTTGCCTTTTATTGCCTATGCTATTTTTCTTCCCTATTTTCCCAAAGACTTGAACATCTTGGTGATGCACTTTTTCTTCTGTTCCATGTTTGGGTGAACATAGAGATTAAGGGTTGTTGTGATGTTGGCATGACCGAGCAGTACGCTTACGGTCTTGTAGTCGCAGTTGCTTTCAATGCAGCGTGTGGCAAAGCTGTGGCGCAGTCCGTGATATTTTAGTCGAGGAATGTCAAGATGCGCCATCAACCGATGATAATAGTTGCGATAGGTGCGAGGTTCGGTTGGTTTCTCCTCATTGGTCAGCACATAGAAGTCTGTATTTACCACCTTTTTCAGTGGTTTCACCATCGCCAGCAGTTCCTTGTTCATCGGTATCTCACGGCATGAGTTCTTGGTCTTGGGTGTGTTGATGACCAACTCCGTGTGCTTGCGTTCGCCCTCCACAATGTAGATGCGTTCAATGGTGCGGTTCACGGTAATTGTGCCGTTGTCGGTGTTGATGTCCGACCATTTCAGACCGCAAATCTCTCCGATACGCAAGCCTGTGGTCAGACTGATATAGATACCAAGGTTGCGGAATGTGAAGTTCTGTTTGATGAAATCGAGGATCTTTTTGTGGTGTGCCACCGTCAGCACCTCTATTTCCTTGTTGGTCTCTGTCGTGGGGTATTTGATGTCCCACTCGCAATAGTTCATCCATTCGTTCTTTACTCCGAACTTCATCACCATTTTTAGGACAATCAAGATGTCCTTCACGGTTTTGATGCTTAGACCGTCATTCAGTTTCTGCAAAACGAACTCCTGCACAAGTTTCTCACTCAGAGCCTCACAATCGCCAAATGATGGCAGAATGTGATTCTCCAAAACTAACGCATAAGCAGCGTATGTAGACTGCTTTACGTAGCGTTGCTTGTCACTTTTCCAAGCCAACGCAATTTCTCTAATTGTTTTTGTTGTCATTGTAATCCTTAATTTTGAAGGTGTACATAATAATTAGAGAAAATAGACCTCTGATGTCCCAAATCTCAGATTTAAGGAGTTTCAGGGGGAGTGGGAGAAGTGTAAGTT